>Ga0137457_1000029_pt1 | contig 41585 bp, 70 predicted proteins | sample EasRivERMGT630_2_FD_102321 | JGI IMG/M metagenome (GOLD analysis project Ga0137457, IMG submission 102321) | Soil microbial communities from meander-bound floodplain in the East River, Colorado, USA - East River MetaG ERMGT630_2 | ecosystem: Environmental > Terrestrial > Soil > Floodplain ...
ATCATGGCCATCTGGGAGATCATCAAGGTGGTCATGGGTTACATCTGGGGATTCATCAAGACAATCTGGGGGGCTATCCTCGCGTACTGGGAGGGCGTGTGGGGGATCTTCAGAGCAGTCTTCAAAGCGGCGTGGACAATCTTCTACGCATTCTGGAAGACGGTCTGGGATATCCTTTGGATTCATCTGAAGGGTATCTGGTCAGGCATTCAGCTAGCCTGGCGTCTCTTGTGGCCGGCTATCAAGGCAGTTTGGGTTTCGGTCGGCAAGCCCATCTTCGATGCTGTCAAGGCGGTCTGGACCACTGTCTGGGACTTCTTGAGAGATAACTGGGACAAGATCAAGAGTGCTTGGCAGACATTGTGGGATGGCATCAAGGCAACCTTCTTTGGTATTGTCAACAGTATCATTGGTGGTATCGAAGGATTCGTCAACGCCATCATCAAAGCCATCAACTGGGTTCGTACAAAGTTTGGTCTGGACGAGATCGCTTTGGTCGTAATGGACCGTGTGGGACTGTCTCGAGGTTCGTACGGGTCCGGTTCTGGTGATACTTCTGCAGGAGCCCTTGCTAATGGTACAACTAACTGGCGGGGAGGCTGGGCGACGGTAGGCGAGCGTGGACCGGAGCTGGCCTATCTGCCTCGAGGATCAAGAGTTGTACCGAACAAGTATCTGCCAGGCTTTGCTGAGGGACTTGACATCCCTGACGCTATTTGGAGCGGAGCAAAGAGCGGTCTGCAGGTCATTCCTGGTGCAGGCTTCTTGACAAGCATCTTCAGTAGTGGCTTCAGTCCAGGAGAACTGTTCGGTGACGCCTTGTCGGCTATGGGTGTTAGGATTCCTGACATCCCCACAGTCTTCAAGGACATCACAGTCAAGTTCCTTGCGGACGTAAGGGGTTGGATGGCTACGGCAATCAAGGAGATGATTGCCAACCTCGTTCCGCAGGGAGGAGCAGGAGCTTGGGGCGGGTTCTCCAATGGTATGATTCCGTTGGGAGCTATGACGCAAGTGCAGCCAGGCAAGTACTTGGAACCAATGGCTGCCATGGCCTTCAAGACGATGCAAGGGGCATATGGTACCTCGATTCCGATTACGAGTGCGTATAGGTCATACGCCCTACAGGCTTCAATGTACGCCAACAGGGCTAGTAACCCATACCCTGTGGCTCCCCCTGGGACGTCTAACCACGGTTGGGGTAAAGCAGTTGACATTGCTAGTGGTACCTCTTACCATGGTTGGATGCTGAACAACGCCAGGAACTTTGGTTGGTGGAACCTTCCAGGAGACCTTCCTCACTTTGACTACAAGGGTATGAACATGGGCGGTTCAGTCGTCAAGGGTGGGTGGGCTAGGTTGCACTCAGGTGAATCGATCAGACCGGCGAGAACGATCTCTGACTATCGTCAACGGGAGAAGCAGGGAGAGTTCCATCTTCATATTGAACCCACAAAGGCTGTCATTGACGAAAATGAAATCGTCAACGAGCTGGACTGGATGCGTAGGACGAGGGGCTGGTAATGGCCAACGACTGGGAATACGTTTTCAATGCCCTCACCTTCGGAGGTGATACTGCTTACGGTGTCGTGGGTGTAGAGGGCCTAACCGAGTCTCCCAACCTGCGTGAGGACCTATCTGTGAAGGTTGCAGAGCATGGCGGGTTCTCTTATGTCGACCTGTACGAGATGCGACGGGTTACCATCTCCGGAGATATTTTGGGAACCTCTCAGAGTGACTTCGAGACCAAGGCGCAGACACTTAGGAAGACGTTCTATCCGCAAACAACCCCACAGGCACTGGTGTTCAAGAGGCCAGGACTGGTACAGCAGAGGGTGTACTGTAAACCTTCCAAGTTCTCCCTGCCGATGGACACTGCATATCAGTTGACGTATGGTACATGGAACGTTCAGCTAATTGCAGAAGACCCTCGTATCTATGCGGATACGATGTCGAGTCTTACCCAGGCAGGAGCATCAGCTTCGGGAGTAGTCAACAATGCTGGTGACTTCCCTGTGTACTTTGAGAAGGTTCGTCTTAGCGGACCTTATACCAACATCACATTCCGGAATCAAGCTGACACTACTCAGAAGATCCAGATTGCAGCTACCATCGCATCTGGAACTGGGAACTATATCGACGTGGACTTCAAGAGAAGAACACTAACCAAGAACGATGGTACCAACATGTACAGTTCTTTGACAGCTGACTCGAAGTGGTTTGCCATTCAGCCTGGGAACACGACGGTGGAACTAGTTACTGTAGGGGGGAGCGGCGTGACTCAGTTCATTGCTGAGTGGAGGAGTGGTTGGATGTGAGTGACCAGTCGCTCCATGTATACAGATTTGTCATCGCCGACCGTAGCGGAGCTGCTCAGGCGGAAGTGCCTGCACAGAATCCACAATGGTCGTACGTTCTCAATGACGCAGGGGCTGCCAACTTCGTTTTGCCTCTGACACATGAGTTGTGCACCGAAGTCATCCTTTCTCCTGGTCAGAGACAGTTACTCATCTACAGGGATGGAAGTTTGAAGTGGGGAGGTTGGCTTGAAACGGCTCAGCCAACTTTAGACGGTGATGTACGTTTCGGTGCAGTCGGTTGGTTTGAGATGTTGAAGCATCGACTAGTGACTGATACCAAAACGTACACTACTACAGATCAACACGACATTGCATGGGACCTCATCAACTACTCTCAGACCAAGACGAACGGTGCCTTAGGCATCACCAGGGGTGGCGAGGCTGACTCTGGTGTCAACAGAGATGTAACCTATCCGTTCTGGGAGAGGGCAAACATCGGTGATGAGATCCTCGCCATGTCGGAACTCAACAACGGATTTGACTTCGAGATCAGTGCCGATAAGGTCTTCCACATGTACTACCCCCGAAAGGGTACCAACTTCGGTATCCCGTTCGAATTGGGTAAGAACATTGGTGGTCTGTCTATCATGTATGATGCTAGTGACATGGTAAATCATTTCTCGGCTATTGGAGCAGGGGATGGTAAGAACACCTGTATCGCGACGGCAGCAGATACTACGTCGCAGGCAAACTTCGGTCTCCGTGAAGCCGCGGAGTCGTTCACTGACATCAAAAGGTTCGCGCGCCTTCAGGATCGGGCGACAGAAGAACTCAAGGTCCTGAAGAAGATCAGAGTCCAGCCTACGTTGGGAGCTCGTACGGAAGATCCCCAACCCTACTCATACGTGGTTGGGGACAATATTACTATCAGAGCCCAACGAGGGTATATGAACATCGATCGACAGTTCCGCATCATTGCTTTGTCGTACGCCCTGTCGAACGAGGGGAGAGAATCGATTACGATTCAGTTTGATGAGGAGACCACATGACCAAGACTCGCAGACCAGATGACCTCTTGTCAAAGATCAACTATCTTGACAAGAGGCTGACCAAAAAGGAACGAGTTACCAAGTACAACGATGAAGATGTCAACGACGCTCCGCCTTTGCCTCCTACTGTGACTATGACCCTTCGAGTCAAGGAAGTGAAGAAGCGTCTAGAGTTCCGAGCAGTAGTGACATGGGGTCTTGTCTCACCGAACACTTGTCAGGCCGACGTCGATCGTTGGGTGGTTCAAGTTCGTCCTACTGACTCTGGTGGCACTCCGATTGATACAGATACCATCGGAGGTAACCCCTACCAGCTTCGACGTGAGAAGAACATCGACAACAAGGGTGAGACCGACGTGCATGCAGTCTTCAATGACTTGCAGAAGCCAAAGAAGTGGTACTGGCAAGCACGCGTGGCCATCATCGACAAGGCCCACAGGCAGGGCCCATTCAGTTCGTGGACTACTCAGCAGCTTCCAGTACAAGAAGCGTTGCCTAAGCCTCCAACTCCTACGGGGGTTGATCTTATCTTCGATACTCTGGAGAAGACCCGCTGGGATCGTATTCGAGCCATCGTGCAGTGGAATGAAGTTCTCAACTGGGATGTCCCAGGCGGAGACATCGAAGAGGACATGCGTGGGTATCAGGTTGCACTGCGTCGTACAGACTCAGGCGGCACTCCTGTGGGGTCTTTTGTCAGAAAGAAGGTCGTCGAGGCAAAAGACGGCGATGCAGATACTGTAACCCATACGGTCTTCCAAAAGGGCATCAAGAAGCAGTACTACTACCAAGCCCGTGTAAGGTCAGTAGACAGATGGAACCGTCGAGGAGATTGGTCAGCATGGACTACTGCTGAGCAAGCGACTAACGATACCACTACGCCTCCAGCTCCGTCTAACGTTACTGGCTTCATTGATCAGCACCGTATCGTAGTAGAGTGGGATGCTACGAAGGATGCAGCTGATACTGATATCTTGCATGAGGACATCACCAACTTCCAAGTGCAAGTTGCTACTGACTCAGGATTTACAAACATCATCCGAGACGTTCGGACCGCAGGAGAACATAAGAGCTTCAAGGTTAGAAAGCCTGCGACCACTTACTGGGTGAGAGTCAGGACACATGACGCAAGTTGGAACAAGTCTTCCTGGATCAGTACCTCAGCATCCAAGATCACTCCGAACACACCTTCTGTAGCCATCTCATTCGATGCAGGTGGGCCTAAACGTTCTCGCTACCGAGCTATTGGTACTGTTACTGCGGGGGCTGCAGACACTGATGACGATGTGGCGTTCTATCGTGTACAGTTTGTTCATAAGGCTACCAACGTTGCTCCTACGGGTTCTGAACCAAGATCGCATCAGGATACTGACCCAGACGATGACTTGAAGGTTATCTTCAAGAACATCAGGAAGTCTCATTTCACATTCATGAGGGTACGTTCGGTCGATCACCAAGGACGGAAGTCAGCCTTCTCTGGTTGGACGGCTGGTGGTCAGCCTACTGCAAGCTCTACTCCTGCAACTCCTACAGGTGTCAATGTAGTTGTACATCCTCGTCGTATCGTTACGAAGTGGAACGAGGCAGCCAACGACGACGACGAGGTCGCCGGGTACAAGGTCGAGGTGCGTAGAGGTGGCGCGCTACGTGAAACTAGGTTTACACGTCACGCGCATCACCGTTACTTGGTGCCTACGGCGGATCGAGATTTACAACATGAAGTACGTGTTTATGCCGTTGATGATATGGGTAACCTCTCGTCGGCAGCAACTGATGTAAATGGTACACCAAATGAGAAGTTGGATGAGACCGACCTCATCGATGCGTTTAGTCAGTCCAGTGGAAAGACGTATAGCTTCAACGGTAACATTCGTCTAGCCGGTTCGCCTGGGGCGTTTCAGACTGGTGATCCCTCAACTGAAGGGATTATCAGTATGTCGAGGTTGGATGGCAAGGATGAGATTCGATTCAAGCCTTTATCTGGCACACAAACTGTGTTAGCAATTGATGCTGACGGTGTCAGATGGGGATTAGGGGCGTCACCTACTAACCGTTCAATGCTGGCTCGTGATGCTACGTTGCAGCTATATCAAATGTTTACAACCGGTTCGCCTAATGTAATAGGTTCAACTGCTTGTAAACTTTATCTATCAAACCGTGATGGGGCTGCTGGATTAGGTTTGCATGTTAAGTTCAATACTGGTGCTGGAGCAATCAAGCAGTTGGCTCACAATGGGTAGTGGGGAGAACGTATGAGTCAATATGACTTTTCGTACGGAGAGGAAGCAGGTAGCGGATCGTATAAGGTTCTGCGCGTCAAGGATGTTGATAGACCAACACAGGACGAAGCTGACTACGACATCTGGAACGTTGATGATGATGGCGGTTTCACTGTTAGACACGCAGGAGCGCCCGCCTTTGGACAGGATGATTCGGACTCGACTAACTCTGGTACGGGCGTTACTCCTACATTAGCTGCTGAGCCGGCAGCTGGTAGTTTGTTAGTTCTTGCCGTGTTGGTTGATGAGACGCCAGGCACCAGGACTATCAACGTTCCTGCTGGTTTCACCACGTTCGGTGGTAATACGCTATTCGGAACCATGCGTTTGAACACCTACTTGAAAATCAGTGACGGAACAGAGGATGCGGCTGCGGTTACTATCTCAGGCGGTTCGTCTGAGATTGCCGCTATCTATACAGAGTTGCTTAACTTTAACTCTTACACATTCAAAGATATCGCAAACACAGACACGGGTACTGATGCATCAGCAGATGGTGTTATCAACACGGCTCTTGGTGAAATGATTTATGCCTATATGGGCTTTGTTGGATCGCGTCTTACTACACACTCGTCGCCAACTAACGGTTATACCCAACAGGAGAATGTTGCTACTACCAGTATGAGGTTATCAAGCTACACTAAGTTTGTCGCGGATGCAAGTGATCCTGACCTTACAGTGACGTTGGGTGGAGCAGTTAACTGGATGGTTCGTCTTTGTACTATGTCTCCTGTTAGAAAGTTGATCGGTACTAGTGGGGGTTCAGAACATGTTCATATCAATACCCTGTTGATACCCTTCCAAGAGGATGTTCCTGCTACCCCACCCACGGGGACCGCGCTAATCTACCTCAGGGAGAAAACAGGTGACTCGAGCAAGCACGAGGTGGTCGTCATGTGGGAGACGGGAACGATCGAAGTCATAAAGGCGGAAACATAATGGCTACAGAGGTGCAACTAACAGAACATGATTTCCTTACAGTCATTGGTAAGATGACTGCTCGCATCGCCGAGTTGGAAATCTACAACGCCGCTCTTACCCGTACACTATCCGAGCTCCATATGGACTTACCCGATGAGACTCAACTGATGCGGGTGTTGTATGCCCCAGATGAGGCAAGCGATGGAACTTGATCGAGTAGGAAACATTCTCCTAATAGGAGGCATCATTGCTTTGGGTATTGGTTACTTACTCGGACAGATTCGTAGGGGTAAACTTCAAGCCACTAGTGAGGCAGTCGAGCTTGCTTCCACAGAAATTGAACTCTTGAAGAGTGCAAGAGATCGCACCTCAAGGTCTCTGCACGAGGCTCAAATGAACCTAGAGGCTCTGAACACAAAGGTGGAGGCTTTGACCAAAGAGAACAACGACCTGCGGGGGTTGATTATGTTGGAGCAGATACCGCCTGCGTTGAATGAAGCCTTTAGAACTGTCATCCACGAACTGTTAGATCAACAGTCTCGTACAAGTGAATCAGATCGCGAATACTATACCAAAATGACTGAGTCAGCTTCTAGTGAACTAGACGAACGTCTGGAACGAATCGAACAAGGTGTCCATAGATTGCTGACAGCAGGAGGGGAGGAATAAATGGCATACGACAAGGAGGACTGGCGAGCTCAGGTTGAGAACGGGAAGATCCCGAAGTCTCTTCTCAAGGAGATTGTCCCAACCCAATACGACCCAGACCTACAGGGTCCTGGCATCATGCATCCGGAAGCTGCTGACGCCATGTCAGCACTACTCGCTGCGGCGAAGGAGGCAGGTCACCCAGGTCTTAGAGTAAAGTACAGCTACAGGACGATTGACAAACAATGGGAGAAATGGCGCGACTACCAGGCCGGGGGAAACCTCGCTGCTTATCCTGGCACCAGTAACCACGGCTGGGCCGTTACTGGCGATATGACGTGGAGTCAGTCTAGCGACATCGCCTGGGCTCATAGTAACTGCCAACGGTTCGGTTACAAGTTTGACGTGCCAAGTGAGAACTGGCACATGACCTATCAGGGGGGATACAAGCCAGACAAGGGGGAGGATGACGACGTGAACCTGGAGAAGTACACGGACGGTTGGGATCTATACGAAGAGCGCTTCAAGAAGCAGGGCAAGGACCCTGGGCCTCCACCTGAGGACCGCGACAAGTGGTTCAAGAAGGGTTGGAACGCTGCGAGGCTTGCGGTCAACAACCCGAAGTAAAGGAGGTGACATATGATCCAATTGGGATTCACGTGGGCCGATGCCCGCCGTGTTATCTGGACCTTCATCTTCGCTGGCATTGGTGTTCTAGTAGCGGCCGGCGCTGAGTGGGTTTCGACGGGTGAGATGAGCTGGAAGGCTGCAGCTGTTGGAGCAATCGCTGCGGGGCTTTCGGCCGTGAAGAACTTCTTCTTCGCAGACGGCTCATCCCTGAAGTAAAAAGATGTAAGGACCCGGGCCACCTCCTCTCTCCCCTCGGAAGTGTTGCCCGGGTCCTTACTTATGCTCACTATGCTGTTGACCAGGGACTCCAGTTCCCTAGACGGTGTACCATCCTCATTGTGACGATGATATTGGCTCGCATGTTTTTGCAGCTTTCACCTAACCTCCATACTGGTCCGTCGAACGCGTTCTGACGACCTGGCCAATAATGGCTCAAGTGCTGGAAGATACCACATGCCCCGGAGTACGAGTTCCAGGCGTCGTAGCGTAGACCGGATTCCCGTTGTCCGATAGTGATAGCGAACGATGCCCCTCCAGGTACTGCCCACTTTGACTCAGCACATAGAATCGTGTGGGTGACCTCATGTTGCGTTGAGTGTCGGTCATCCAACATCTCGTAGCGGCATCTGTCGTTCATGTAGGGACGAATCCTACCGTTACTCCCTGAGTGTCCCAGCACAGGGGTCGTGGGGATGAGTAACAGTGCCCCCACAAGCACCGCTGTCAATGCCTTACGCATTGGCACCTCCTGTTCGTGTTGCCCACTCTCTATGTGGGTCTCGGACAGGGACGGTTTGTTATAGCATCACCTCCTCAGCAGTATGACTGGCACGTCCAGTTGTCGCTGTCGAACATCTGCCACGGGCCAGCGTTGTGACTCGGTGAGCGCCGCACCCGCATACGGGTGATAGCCCTGAAGATATCACCAGGCGAGTTGAGGTTGTTCCAATCTGTGGAATGGAACGTGCTACCACTGATGTTGAGCCACGCAGTTCCGTTTGTGGTCTCGATCAGTGCTCCATTCCGACGAAGGTGAACATAGTCGAACTTGACTTGTACGCTGCTGAACTGCTCATTCTCAGCCCAAGCCAGACCCTCAATCTCACCAGGGACAGTGTCACGAGTGTTGACTGTGACACAACCATCGGCCAAGAAGTCACCTCCGCCTCCGATCAGTACGAAGCATTGCGTACCATGATGCTGCCTCGGACCGATTGGCACTGCTGATGCTGATGGTGCCAATACTGCTAGCAGTGCCACTACAATACCGAACGTTGCAATCTTCTTCATCTCTTTTCCCCTTCTATTATACCATACCCAGCTTGGAAAGATCACGTCTTAGGAGGGAGGACGTTCAGATAGGTAAGCAAGTGTCTCATAGCATCGTTGGCATGAGGCTTGTTAGGTTTATAAACCTGCATACGCTTTAGTTTGTTATCATCCCACCACATGCGTTGTCCAGGAGTTTGAAATTTCAATTTGACCTTGTTGTTGTGGCACCACAGTTTGATGACGCCTATCACCTCCACCGGAGACAGTACTGCCTTGTCCAACTTAGGACGATACTGGAATGACTCGCAAACGATAACGTCAGGAATGAACTCGGGATCAAGAGCATTCATTGTGTCTAAGAACTGCCACACAGGTATGCATCCGTCCTCTATCTGTCCGGACTTGTATCCGTCTCGGTCATTAGGCTTCAGGAAGCTCGCCCATCCTGTCGTCGTCCCTGGGTCGAAAGCCAGAACGAAAAGTTTGTTTGCATCCTTGACATTTTCTGGCTCCGAAGTCGTTGACGGCTTTACAGGCGGAACACTCATAGTATGGGTACCCTTTGTCCTTGTCGTAAGGCATATACCTCTTCACGAGGTGAGGCTTAGCCATTAGTACCCCCGCTTGGTAGACTTTGTCCCCTTCGACTTAGGCTTTTGGGGACGAGGCATCTTTGTACCTTTGCCCTTACCCTTGCCTTTACCCTTTGGCATCTCACGAACCTCCCTCGAGTGACTTTCCAATATATACTCGATTTAGACACAGTGTATACTCGACCCGAGCTTAGGGTATTGAGAACTAGGCATTTCCATTTTAGACTCTATTAGACACTTGTTACTCTGAGGAATCACTCGCGAGCTCTTTCTCGAGAATCTGAGCGATGGTTTCCATGTCAGATTGCATCTTGGATACTTTCTTCTGGAGTTCTTGGAGCTTGGTTCGACGTGACTTACTCTTGACAACTTCAATTGTTTTAGGCGTAGGATTATCTCTAGTGCCATTCGTGAAGATGACTCTCTCATCAGAAGTCAGAGGACGACCTAACATCTGTTCCGCTACAATATGATGTTTGTACCTCCAACCCTCTTCAGTCTTCACCATGACATAGCCGTTAGGCTGCTTGTGCTCAGTGCCGATAGGTGCACTAGTTCTGGTCAAGAGTAAGCGCCTCCGTCACCGCAACCGTAGTTATTACCTCATAGGGCATGTGGCCTTGTTGCATGGTCTCCATACCTCTTACTTGAGCCTCGTCGATATTGTCCGCTTCGACGGTGAGCTCATGTTTGTGGATCGCTTCCGACTTGATGATGTACTTCATGTCAGCTCCCGTCAGCCCTGAAGATACCAGGAGTCTCCGGGACGATCAGTCCAGACTCAAGAGCCTTAGCCTGGATGGCCATCTTTTGAATGTTCTCGCCGATCTGCCCTGCGAGGTCAGGATTCCAGATGAAGTGGAACTGTCCAACGCCACAGAAGCAGATAGCGTGCACAAGGCCAGTAGGAGTAGTCTTCCCGTCTGGTTCTGTCTTAGTTGCAGGAATAACTCCCACGGTCCAGTCTTGCTCCAAAATCATAGGACCCACGTGCTGTGGGGCTTGAGGTTGGTTTTGCGCCTCCTGCAATGCTGCCTGAATCGCCGCTTCCTTTATCTTGTCATCCAAGGCTGTACTCCTTCAAGTGATGACAAACCTTATCAGGACAAGGCTTGTTCTTGTGGTCTCCCCAACGTGTTCCAACCTTGAGTTCTACCGGTGTTGGAACAATTGTTCCGGTGTCTTCCATCACTTCCTTGACGATGTGAGCGACCTCCTTTAGGTATTGACCTTTGACTTCGAACACTAAAGAGTCATGAACAGTGATAACTGGATAGGCTCTGCCTCGAAGAAGCGGCTCCAGACGTATGAGCGAACGGAGAGTGAAGTCGGATGCAGTTGATTGAAGGGGGAAGTTGTATCCTTCCTTCTGAATGAAGTGCCAGTTGTCTTTGGTGACAAGCCAGAAACGTCGCTTCCTTCCGAAGTAACTCTCAAGGTATCCATTTTCCTTGATCTGCCTCTCCAAATCCAATTGGTACTTCTTCACCAGTGGCATGTTGATAAAGAAGTCCCTCACCATACCCTGGGCTTGTGCGAAGGGCATATCATACTCTGCAGCAAGACTCCCAGCACCCCGACCATACAGCAACCCAAAGTTGACAGCCTTGGCTCGTAGGTACTGCAAGTCAGTGTAGTTAGGCCCAAAGAACTTTAGCGCCACCTCCTTATGGAACTCTCTACCCTGAATGAACTGATCCATCAACCAGGGGTCTTTGGAGAACTCGGCTATGAGGCGAAATTCGATCTGGCTATAGTCAGCTGACAGGAGATAGTTATCTCTTCCGGAAATAAATATGTCTCGGATGACAGGTCCACTAGGGATGTTCTGAAGGTTTGGTCTGCGACACGAGAGTCTCCCGGTTTCTGTACCGTGGAGCAAAAACGTAGGATGGATTCGACCTCGGACAATGCTCTTCCCCATTCCTTTGACGTAAGTGGAGAGGAGCTTTGCATCCTTACGGTAGGAGAGTAAGGTTGTTGCGAACTCACTTACTTCGTCCTTTCCTTCAGACAACTCCGCTAGGACATTTTTGTCTGTGGATCCAACGTCTCGTCCAAGCTGTGAGAGGGCTCGCTTGACCTGAATAGGTGAACGTGGATTGTCGACCCATCGTTGCAGAGCAGCTTCAGTTTGGTCAGTACGGGCCGTAAGGCGTCCGCCAACGAGACTAAGTCTGTCTCGGTCGACCTTGACTCCTGTGTACTCAGCTCTAGCCAAGGCATTTGCTCCGGGGATGAGAAGCTCAGTGTAAGCTCGGGCTGTGCCATCTGACTCCATTTCCTTTCGAAGTGGACCCATCAAACGATGGGTGATGTCGGTATCACCTGCATTGTACTGATATAGAACGTTTGGTGGAATATAGCGGAAACTAGCTCCCTTGAACGGAAGATACTGTCTTGCATCTGTCTTGTACTTTGGGGCCCCGAGTATCTCAACCGCTAGTGTCTCGAGGGCATGAGTACCCTTCCGTTCGTCTGTAGCATAATGCATCAACATAGTGTCTTCGTCAACCCGGGCCTCTTCAATACCCAAGCCCCACAAGTACATAATGTCGAATTTTCCGTTCTGCCATCCCCAGCTGAGCTCGGTCTTGAAGGCTTCGTTGAAGATGAACTGGAACCTTGGGTCGTTGCACACCGTTGCTGTGTATACCATAGCTCGACCTGGTTGATCGCTGATCGACAGACACAGGAAGTTGGGATGCTTGGGATCGATACGCTTCATGTCCTCGACGTCAACTTCGATGTCACAGGTAACCAGGTTCTCTTTGGCATGGACGACTTCGTACGCTAGTTGCTCCTTAGCCATGTAGAAGTCATCGATCACTCCGAACTTGGTGTGCTCCCAACCCACTTGAATCCGAACGAGTTTGCCGATGTCTTTGACGATCGACGGTAAGTAATCAGGAGTCCTGAGTGCTGCTGCAGGATGGAATGTTGGGACAATCGTAGCACCCAGCTCTTTGGATTCTGTTCCAGGATCAGTTCGAAGAGTAGTGATACCGGTTCTGGTATTGAGGAGGGTCTGCGATGCGATATTGCCAAGTGTGAGTACCTTGTTCGGTTTCCGGGCTCTGATTTCTGAAACCAGTCGAGCACGACAGGCCCGTATCGCGTCTTTCGGTGGGTTAGCGTTCCCTGGTGGTCTACAGAGTACCGTGTTTGTGACATATACATCGTTCCTATCGATTCCCTGTGACTCCAGGACTCGGTTGAGGAGCTGCCCGCTTGGGCCCGAGAAAGGCGTTCCTGAACGAGTCTCCTGGGCACCTGGAGCTTCGCCGACAATGACAATCGCCGCCTTATCCGGTCCCTGTCCCGGTGCGAAGCCCTCATCCTGCAGAGGGCAGTCGGAGCAGTTTGCCAAGGGAGCCTTCGGCAGCAGAGGTAGTAGCTGCACCATCTGTCCACCTCCTCATGACTTCAATATTGTGCACCGTTATGATGGGAAAGGGATCGTCTTCGGAATCGAGATCAAGTCCAGGAAGTGAGTATCTATCTCCCGTGAGCAAACCTCTCTCTGGGTGAAGCGCAATTCCCATGCGTCCGAGCCTAACGGGAATTTTGCTGTCGACACCTCTGAGCCAGGGATAAAGTCCAGTTGCTGTAACAAGTTCATCAACAGGGTTTCCCCAAGTCCCGAGTAGATGGTAGTTCCACTGACGGGGTCTGTCATTTGATATAGCACCGAGGATTGCAAGACGGAGTTCTTTCCTATGCTTAGGGATGCCAATAGTGTCCACCTCCGGAATCTGAAGGTACCTGTAGAAATCCTTCATCCAGCAGGCTAGATCCTTTCCTTGGGGCACGACCATCAACTTCATGTTCGGCCACTTGTCTTTGAAGTACGGAGCGTGCATCTGAGCATTACGAAACGTCGCGTCGGCATCGTGGGGAACGTCGGGCAATACCAGTTCGTTGGGTCTGAACTGCATAACAGCCTTCTCCAGGAAGTCGACGTTGACAGCTTCTCCGAGCTCCATCACCGAGTTGTCTAGGATAATGTAGCCTGTAGCTGACTCACGATAGAACTTGACGTAGTCTGAATCGTCCATGAGATGTGCCAGAACAAGATGGTACCCAGTTCTACAGTACCGAAGCAGATGCTTCTTCGGTGCAATGACAGCTAGTTCCACTACTCCACCCCCAAGTCGAACTCTTCGAAACGCTTCAACTCGAACTCGATGTACTTCCGGGCCTTCTCGAGGTCCTTCTTGTAGCTCATGCCGTCCTTGAGACCGGCTCGCCACAGGTGTTTGATGGCGCACCCGACGTTGAACTCGAAGTGCTGTACGATCTCGATGCACTCAATACCTGATGGGTGCTCGTTGTAGTGTTGCGGGTGATCGATGATATCAGTGGCCATTTCCCCTCCCATTGATGATGTTGAAGAACTCGGCACGTGCTTCCTTCTGCGGGTCTAGGAACACCCCATTCATGGCCGATGTCGTTGTAAGGTGACCCGGACGTTCGATACCACGCATCGCCATACATAGGTGATGAGCCTGGAGAACAACTGCTGCTCCCTTCGGTTCTACGTTCTCTTCGATGAAGTCCATTATGTCTTTTGTCAACTCTTCTTGGACCGTGAGACCTCGAGCGAAATGATCCACTGTGCGGGCAAGTTTGGAGAGGCCAAGTATCTTCCCTTCCGGAATATAAGCGAGATGGGCTTTACCATAAAAGGGAAGCACGTGATGTGCACAGAGACTAAAGAAGGGGATGTCCTGACAGACAACCATTTGGTCGATGTCTGTGTTGTCGAAGACTGTAAAGTTGAAACCTTCACCTTGTGTCAGCTCCTGCCATGCTCGGGCTGCTCGTCGCGGAGTATCAGCTGTATGAGGATTCTCATCAGGACCGTAGCCCAAGAGACTGAGGATCTCTCCAAAGTGATACTCCAACAGTGATTCAACATCTACTACCATATTCAAATCCTCCTAGCGTTCGGGTCCCAAATGTATTTATGCACTTGGAGGTTGAGATAAGCCTCGTGAAGATTATCGTTTAGCATCCATTTGATAAGCACGTCAGGATCCAGCCTACCCCAAGCAGGACCAAAGTAGACCCTGTGGGGAACTGTACCCCATTTATCCCATGTTTCCAAAGCGGTCACGTAGTCTTCACGGTCAACACAAACGAACTTGACTGCTTGGTGTGCCATCAACTGTTGCCGATGCTCTTCACGGAGTTCGAGGTCAGAGTCTCCTTCACCCGAACCTGGAAGCTTCCAGTCCATGACGATTGTAACCTGTGGCCGAAGAAGGTGATAGTTGATGAAGTCACGACTGCCGTTGGAGAAGACATCGATAGTGTAGTCCGAGTTGATCAACTGTCCGACGAGGGATCTGATTTCGTCTCTGGGTTGGAGGAGGGGTTCTCCACCTGTGATGCAGACGTGACTGGTAGGCCGCTGACGAATGCGCTGTACAAGTTCATGGGGGGTGACCAGTTCGAACTCGTGTCGCCATTGGTCTGGGAAGATACTATACGGCGTATCGCAAGGCCAACCAGGACAACGATAATTGCATCCAGCAAAACGAACGAAAGTAGTCGGAACACCAACATTGGGCCCCTCCCCTTGTATGCTATCGTATAGTTCCAGGAGTTTCATTTGGTTCTCGCCATTGGAACGTATTCGACTGTGTCCATCAGGTTAGGAAACACGTACTTGGCAGCACGCTCAGCGTTCCACTTTGAAACGTACCCCTCACTGATGTTCAGAGTCTCACCGTTGTCCGCCACGAGGATGACCCTCCACTGCTTGTCATTCCCCTCAGCAATCTTGAGTCTCATAGCGCTTCCTTCCCATATGGGGACACCAAATAGAAACCCTTTCTGAAGTGGGCCCAATCCATTGGCATGGTTGGTTCTTTTGCGTAAGGCACCCACAGGCGCAGAAAGGTCTTGGTGTCTGTAAACGATACAGCCGTTTTGGTTCTATGAAAGTGATTGGGATGTTGTCTGATGACGAAGACTTGATACAGTGGCCAGAGATCAAGAGCATGTCCGAGTGTTGGCAGAACGATGCAAGTGTTCCTCTGAGCGCTGATGCTAGCCACGTCAAGGAAGCCTACACGTTCAATATGTAATGATGGCATACGACCTCTCGCCCTCACGGACTTCAAGCTCGGACAGATTCGCCTTGTGGCCTGATGGACCATACCTGTTGATGAAGGGGTGAAGGAGGTCTGCGATCTGATCCACTAGGTTCTCGGCAGTAGTAAGTGTGTCTTCGAACTCGGACATGTCGTTCAGGAACTGGTGGTCGTATCGATTGAGGACATGTTCTTGGACAATATCGTCGAGTACATAGTAGTTCAGAACCATCCCATGCTCTAGGAAGGCAGACATCACTTCGACTCTGACCTGGTAGTTATGTCCGTGCAGACGGAAGCACTTACCGAACAGTTCTTCGTTAGCCTGTTCTGACAGGTTATTATCGTAGAGCTGATGAGCCGCGGCAAATGTGTACCATTTACCGATTCGGGTAACCCTACTAGATTCCAACAACTTCTCCTTCGACGTCGTAGGGGATGGGGTCTTCGAGTCCGTTTGCCCGAAAAGCCTCGAGCCGCTCCACACAGGTGGGACACTTGCCACAGGCTGGCCTCTTTCCCTCGTAACAGGAGTGGGTGATCTCGTAAGGAGTCTTCAGAGCCATACCCTTCTTGACAATGTCCCTCTTCATCATCCATTCAACTGGTGTAACGAGACGAACCTGGTGATAGGATCCAACGTAAATAGCGTTGGCCATAGCCCCGATGAATTCGGGAGTACAATCAGGGTAAGCCCAGTTGTGGGCGTCTTCAGCATGAGCACCAAAGTAGACAGAGCTTGCTCCGATGACAAGAGCCAGACTTGTCGCAGCACTGAGTAGGTTCGAGTTGCGGAAAGGTACGTACGTTGGGCTAGGACCGTCACCACTCATCAACTCCTGATACGTCTCGTGAGGCATCTCCCGGCTGCCTGTCAGGCTCGACTCGTTCGTACGAAACAAATCCGAAGGTAGCACTACGGTTCGCAAAGGCTGCGTTCCAAAGTACGATGCTACTTCCTCCGCTGCCATTAGTTCCACGTTGTGCTTCTGCCCGTAGTGAATAGACAACGGTTGAATCATCTCTGGCTGTAGTCCGTGTTCCTCTACTGCGATTGACAGGCACGTTGTGCTGTCCAGACCCCCCGACAACAGAATCACTGCTTCCACGTCTATCCCTCCTCTGTTTCCATATGAGCTTCTGTCGTTCTCGTTCACTTAGACCTCCCCATACACCGTACATCTGTTCTGATTCAATCGAGTACTCTCTGCAAAGAGTCAGGACTGGGCACTTAGCACAGTATCGTTTGGCCCGAGAAGAGTTCTGACCGTGTTTAGGAAAGAAGACATCAGGATCCTCAACGCTAGCACACCGAGCATGGTCCATCCATGATCGGTCATATTCCCTACCGAACAACTGTCGGGAAAAGTCTCTGAGTCTTGTCACTGTCGACCTTCCTGATGAGGCCTCGTTGGTCTAACGTCTGGAGGATCCAATCGGCGTCACGAGCAGTCAAATGGTAGTTCTGCATCAACTTTGAACGGGTGATACCGATTGAAGGATGACGACGAATGCCTGCTAGGATCTGGTCCAGTTTGCGTTCAGAGATTGTCTTCCCAACATTTGCAATTACGTCAGATGCCCACGACCTCCATTTCTCTGCGAACATGATGGCTCTCAATATGTCAGTTAGTTCAACGTGAACCTTACCATCTTCAGGTGTTTGACGTGCAGCTGCGAGTAGGACTGCAACCTTGAGTGTTGACTTTGCTAACCGGTCCATAGTAGGAGTGAATAGCTCTGGAGCACCACTGTCTAAACCGTACTGTAGCATCTCACGTTCCAGCTTATTGTATCTGTCCCAGGCTTCTTCTGACAGGTATGCATTGAAGACAGCTGGCTGCTTGACGGTCTGGTCTCCGAGCTTGATGGTCATCTCACTACTGTAACGGTCCTTGATAGTCTGGAGTTCGTTGATAAGGTGATCTTTGGTGGCGTCCTGGGAGGATGTCATAGGACCCATAGGTTTGAAGTTACGGATGTCAGACTCTGCCTCTACGAAGATGAACCTAGGAGCAAAACCTGACGAGACATGTTCTGAGTCCATCAGCTCGAGGATCTTACCACGAATACCACCAGCTAGGAGAATGACAATAGGGTCACGGATTTCGATTGTTTCTTTTCGAAGGATCCTCTTTTGGTACTTCCCGTCGTATAACTTCGTAAGCGTCTCTCCCATACCGGCCAAATAGTCTTTTGTTTTGATTGCAGCGAGTAATCCGGAGAACTCGTCTCTCCAGAAGATACCAGGCCGTCCGGGTCGAGAGGCAATAGAGGTCATCAATCCTTCGATGGAACCATCCGTGGCTAGAATCGCATCCGGCTCCACCTCCAAAAGCATATCCATGGCCATGTCCATCGCGGTCGACTTTCGTGTAAGCGTCGTATCCGCTAGAATCATGAACCATAAATTGGGTACCATGACCCCGAAGCTCGTTGGTAGCTTCACGACCCCACTCAGGAGTGCCGACAGTATAGTAAAGGCGCCCGCCTCGAAGTACTGCGGCGCGGCGTCTCCTCGGCTCTTTGCCCATGATGTGAACCTTTCCACGAAGGTGTCACCCGTCACCAGCTTACGTTCCTCCATAGTCAGGAGGGGTTTCTCTTCAGGAGGGGTTACTCCTAATGCTTCGTTCCGAGTGTCTATCTTCAACGAGGCCCGTACAATATCCTTCCACAGGTAGATAGCGGGCCGTCTGTCACGAGCGAACTTGTTACACTTGGCTGCGTTCGCGACGGCGAAGGTCTCCTCCTTTGAGCAACCGGCCTCTAACATCAACAGTTCAAGCTGCCATAGAGCACTAGACCAATCGCCCTGAGGCTCTGTAAGGAAGAGTTCCGCTACCTGAGGGTCTAGTACATTGGACCGTTTCTTCAAGACATCTTCAGGGTTTGGAATGTTCTCTGGCATGGGCTCGTCGAGGGATTCATAACCTGGAACTTGTGGGAACTCAAAAAACCGTGCAATAGGATAGCGAGTGGTCTCCACTGTATGAAACCTCACCACAGGGAGTGAACCAAGCTCTTGGTACTTGGCGTTGTACGTGATAGGAACTCTTAGGAGCTGGCTCAGATCCCAGCCCGTCGTGTCTGCTCCCTTGTTAGCATACGCATATGCAAGCCTGTGACTAGCATCCTCTGCGTCAAGGGGTTCGACGGGTTCGGAAAGAAGCCAGAAGCCTTGGTACCTTTCGGGGCTGGTTTCAAGAGAGATAGACGGGGGTGGGTCTACTGCTTCTGGCGGACACGCATCTAGATCGGCCCAAACAACAGTACACGTCTTGACGTGCATCTTATCGCGCTTGGCGACACGTAACAGCTGCGGACAGAAGTAAACGTTCTTGCCCGGATAGTTCCTGTTGACGTGCTCCAGCATGTTATTCAACTGTTTGGGGTACTCGAAGTACCGCTCTTCAAACTTCTTCGAGTCCATCTCCAAAACGGCGACGCAGACCCATCCGGTCTCATCGCCAAAGATGGCCCTAAAGAAGGCCTCCCGAGCCTGATTCACCTCGGGAGACACACGAATAACGCTAGGCAAGTCTTCCTCCCTGGAACTAGATGTTAGAGGCCGAGGGCCGAAAGCCTTCCCCCAATGACCCCCGGCCTCTAACGTTTCAGAGTGCCTTAGACAGGCAGCTCTTCGTCATCCTCGGCAAGCTCGAACGCCTCCGGATCGTAGGCCTCACAACGTGACACGTTGTTGTTCGCCTCGCCCGTGTTTGGGTTCGTGCCGACCCTGACCACCGCAATACATTCACGACCAACGACGTCGTTGATGTCGAGTTCGAAGTCAGGGTTGTTGAGCTCGTCCTCTTCGTAGAAGCACTGCAGAAACGCCTTCAGAAGACCACGAGCCTCTTCAGTCAGGGAGGTGTTGTACCACACGTTGCGGTTCGAGTACTTCCCCTCTTGCACCTTCAGAGTCCATGCGAGGTAGTCGGCCCCAGGGTGCTTTGCATTGGGTCCGGACTGCTTCACTTCACCCTCGAAGACGGTGACGTGGTACCTTCCACGAGGCAGTGCTTCGAAAGACGCTGCCTCAACATCGGCGAATCCACCCTGGATAGGAATAGCCATTTGACTTTGACCTTTCAGTCTAGGATTGCTTCGGCCAGCTTGGCCATGGTCGGGTCCGACATCGTCGTCGGTAGACTTCCCGACCGGTCCTTCGCGATGTACTTACCAGTAGGCTCAGTCAGGATCTTCCGTTCCACACCCTTGTTGTCAGCCTTGACGTACAAGTACAAGACTTCATCTAGGTATGCAGGGATTTCATCCTTGAGCTTACCGGCCAGAGCAGGCTTAACAGTCACAGACCCGCTCTGTGGGTCCTTGTCTTCGGACGACAAAGCCGTGAAGATGACGTGGCAGTTCAGGTCACGGAACGCCCTTACAAACCGCCTGATTTGTTCACCCGACTTACCCCAGTCACGCATCTCTGGGACATCTGGGTCTCTATCCCGGTTCGTAGTGGTCTTGACCGCTTCCTCTAGAACTGAATACATCGACACCTTTGCCGCCTCAGTCAAGGAGTCAACCACAACTGTCTGATAATCCACCCCCTTTCGCAAGTCCTCGTACACGTCTTGAAGCTTCTTCCAGGCTGAGGCCCGGAGCCTTCCCTGTTTGTCGTACACGTTCTGAACCCGTACGACGTCAACGTTGGGATGAAGCTTCCGGATGGTCTTGGTACCGCCCTCGATGTCGATGAACAGCACCGGAGACATCCGTTCTACCTCCGCAGCTTGTCCGGCAAGATAAGTCTTACCAGCACCAGGCACTCCATAAATGAGCAGCTTCGCCCAGTCCATCCTCTCGGAGACCTTCTGAACCGTGAATCCACCCAACTTGGTAGCAGTATCTTCCTCAGGAATTGAGGCAGTGGGTTTCTCTTCTGCCTTGTCAGTCTTAGTGACTTCGACAGTGGGCAGATCTTCTGGATTTACCATTCCTTCTCCCGCTTCTTGTACTGGGCCTCTAGGTAGTAGTCGTAATCTGAGCCTTCCCATTTCATGATACAAGGAACTAGGAACGGGCAACCTGAACAATTGATTCGACTAGGACTACGATAGATGACCGGGTCGTTGATCATGTCCATGACCTCGTACCTCATGAACTCTCCAATGGCATCGATCTCCCTTCTGTTCCTACGCACAGGAACTCGTTGAACGAAGTTCTCCCCCTTGAGTTGTAAGTGCTCCAAGAGGTCGTTGTACTTAGAAGGAATGGTACCGTACTTGTCCTTCAGCATCTTCTTGGCGATGCCATACGTGGTGTCTTGGGTCTTGTTGGAACTGTAGTCACCGTTCTTCAGGGATCGGAGCCGCTGTGGGGCCTTCTTGCGTAGCGTGTTGTAAATGACCCCTTCGGCAATGATGGAAGGTTCAAGTCGAGTGAGTGCCCATAGGTATGAACCGCACTGGTCGTCGTTTGATAGCCATTCTTGGTCCTCAAAGATTTGGGCGGCCGTCTTGTGCTCCAGAATCCAATGACGCCTATGTCTATCGACCACCAATCCGTCAAGAGTGAAGTTGTACTCTACTCCAGGGAGTCCGGGTATCGAGACATCCATGTTCTTCTCGACAAATACAACATCGAACGCGTCGTTGCGTTTGGCCCACCAGAAGTAATGCTTGAGCATACCGGTACCGAGATCGAGTTGGTCGTCAACCCATTGTACCGTTTCAGGAGTCGGATCCTGGAACTGTACAAGGTGTTGAAGAGTCTTGTTTCGGAAGACCTCTATCGCAGCCTCGCCGTCCCGTTCATTCCACTGTGGGTCGTAATAACGAGCAAGACCTGCGTGGATATTTGTTCCGAAGAAGAGAGGTGTAATAGGGGTCCTAGGCTGAAGATTCATTCGGAGATTAGATGAGAAGTCCCAACGCTGCCGGCACCTCTTGAAGGAGGACCGATCAGTTGTGTGCACGGAAATCTTCACCGACGGTTTCCCTTCATTCTTAGGATACGACTATTATAACGCGTGCAATCGGAACTATCAAGGAGGCATCACTGGTTTTCATCTGGAACTTTTTGCTCTCCTTGGTGCCGGGATGGATCGGGCAGCGGTTTCCCGGCTGGGCACCAGTCCTTGTGCTCCGCTGGAACCGGGTTCTCATACACACGACCGTCTGGAAGCACCGTGAACGTCCAGCAGTGACACGAGCCGTTCATGATTTCTCCTGCTCTCCTTGGTGCCAGGGGTCCATACATCCGCCGCCCAGCCACGCGACTACCCGGTGTTCGCTTCCGCACGTCGGGCACTCGTTCGGCCTCTCGGGGGGCCAACAGGTGCAACGCCCGTCGCTACTGAACCCACAATCGTCGGCGTGGTTGAACGTCCCGACACCATCGGTGTAGCTTCTCGGCCTCTCGGGGGGTGAGGCGAGGGCGGCGGCGGCCTCGTCGATCATCTGCTCACGGGTCCAGACTTGGGACGACGTAGCGATGCGCCTCAGCGCCTCTCGTGCTGCGTCTCGCTCGGCCTCGGCCTTCGTCGCGCGGCCGTGCAGCTGGGTGACCCGAGCGTCCAGCCGAGCAATCTCCGCGTCTCGCTCGGCGATGATGCGGTCAAGGGAGTCGTCCAGTGCCCGGCTCGATGCGTTCCGATCGGCCAGCGAACCCTGCTGCACGTCGGTGGTGTACGTCTCGATCAGCTCGTTCAGCATGGCCCGTTCGTCGTTCATCATGACTTCTCCTGTTGGCAATCGTACAGTGCTTGTTCAAGTGCTACTATCTTACCACCTGCCACGAGAGCGATTGCTAGTATTCCGAAGGTCCCCCCAATGAAGAGACCTATGACCAGTCCTATCCAGAACATCCCCTTCCCCCTATCACAACTCCAAGGCCCTACACGGTCTCCCGTGTAGGACTTTCGAGCTATGCCGGAGGCTGAGTCCACGTCACACTGTTGATATGAACGTAGCCACGGACGACGACCCGTAAGGTACGGGGCGTAGGAACCATCCAGCGGACGGAGGCTGCTCCACCTTCGCCACGCTTCTCCCAGTCTACCGACACGTCGGCCTCACCAAACTGACCACCAACATCCCGCAGGAACCGATAGCGGATCCGTGCCGGAGCAGTAGCGTCCTTGCAGTTGACGTGCAGAACATCTGGAAGGTCGTCGTGAACGAAGATCTTGCAGCCACCAGGATTGGCGATGCCGCTATAGTTCGATCCAACCTTCGTGATGGTCTGAGCCTGGGCTGGTAGGGCAAAAAGCCCTACCAGCACCAAGGACGTCAGAAACGTCCTTCTCATACTCCCTCCCTCAGGTCCAACGTGCAACCCGCGACGGATCCCGGTCCTGGATTCACCCGAAGACGAACCCACGTACGTTCGTACTTACCGACCGGAACGATGTACTTGAATTCGTCCAAGATACGCACACGGATGATATGCTTCCATGGACGATACCGCATGAAGCAGTCAGCCTCGGTAACCTCTACATTCGTAGTGATCTGCGGAGCTCGGTACCTAGGCATGCCTGCTACGAGACGGTAGTGGAACTCCTCCGGAGGCGGAGGTGGTGGAGGTGTGTCACCCTCAGGACAGTCTGTCACAGGTGGTTCAGGCCCACCATCATCGACAGCCAGTACGTAAGAGCGGCCCTGTCCATCAGCGAAGTACTCACCAACGGTAGCACCACCAGTTGCGTTGACGCTAACAGAGATAGGGTTGTCCCCTGTCTGCAACGTCTCGTCAACTCCAGGTGTGCCAACGTACTTACACACCCAGACCTTTCCTTCTTCCACTACGTCGCCAGCCCACGCAGGGCTTGCGGCAAGAACTACTGCCAGTGTCATACTGGCAAGCAGAACCTTTCTCACTTTCTCTCCCCTCTGTCGGTGTTACACGGTCACCAACCTCTTGTCGAGATACCTAGCAGCCGTGCCGTGCCAGAAGGACGGCGGTAGTCCCGGCTTCTCGTACTCGACCATTGCGTACGGCTGGAGATCACACTCCACGAGTGAAGCCACAACCAGCCCCTCCTCAAGGAGAAGTCGACCAGTCGTAGCACTCACAAGTGCAAACCTCTCCATGCCGTTTGCAACCTTGCGCTTCGGCCCACGAGTAGGACGAGCCCAGTCTGGCCAGGTGTCCGGGTAATCCGGCTCACTCAGCTCCAGATAGACCTTGCCTAGCATCTTGAACCGCTGGATGTCAGAAGGCTCCACCGCATCAAAGGCGGCAAACGAACCCCCTTCGTGTGTGGTGCAAGCGTATCGCACCGCAGAGTGTTCGAACACCTCTTCGATGTCGAAGCTTCCGACAATGTATCCACTACGCTCCATTCTATTTCACCTCCCTTCTATCCAGAATCTGACAGGTCACCTTGAAAGTGTCCCTAGTCTGGATGACCAGGTTACCGTTGGCATCTGGTTCAAGATGCTCCGGCTCTCCTCGGACACTTACAGCAGCGACCAAGCTTCCATACTTGACTATAAAATCTTGTTCCACGTTACCCTCCTAGGATCTGCTTGATAAAGGACCATTTCCAAACCAGCTTGGCTTCTACCAACTGGTCGACCGTGTTCCGAGCCTCGATGTGGATAACCTGCACTGCGTTCTTCTGACCGATACGATGTAGACGGTCCTCGGCCTGAACGTTATCAGCAGGACTCCAACTTCGATCCAAGAACACCACAGTGCTGGCCGCGTGCAAAGTAATACCAGCACCTCCGGCCTTCACTGTGCCTATGAATACTCGTGCACGACCGTTCTGGAAATCATCGATCGCCTTGGTCCTCTCCTTATCAGGAGTTGTCCCAGTTAGGGTCACGTGCGTGATGCCTGCCTTAGTCATCCTAGCACTTGCCAACCGTACAGCTGAGCGGAAGTTCGTGAAGACCACTACCTGCTGGTCAGTGGACTGTAGGATGTCCATGAGTGCATCCAGCTTAGCAGACGGCTCTCCCATCGTAACCTTCCAGACCATGGTGTCTTTGTTCTTGTCGTACTCCTGGTAGGCATCAATAGGAGTCGCGCCTGTAATCTGACGAAGACGGACCAACTTGGCAACAACCATCTTCGCCGGTAGTGGCTTATCTTCGTGCTCCCCAATCCAAGCCAACGCGTCTTGCTTCATTTGGTTGTACACACGACGCTGGGTCGGATTGAGGTCAACCTCGATGCGTTCGTAGTACTTGTCTGGAAGTTCCTTGAGCACGTCCTTCTTCAGGCGTCGAACCGTGAACTCCCCAATCTCCTTCTGGAGCTTCTTCACGTTCTTGGCGCCCTTGATTTCACGATACCCATGAAACGGATTCGTTTCGAAGTCGACGTAGGTGTTGAAGAACTGCCAGTAGCTCCGATAGCGGTCTGGATACAGCCAACGGAGAATCGCCCACAGGTCGTCTGGGCGATTGACGATGGGCGTGCCAGTGAGAGCACGGCGGTACATCGTCGGAACCGTCCACAGGGCCCGAGTGCGCTTGGCGTTACGATTCTTGGCGTTCTGTGCCTCGTCTGCAATGACGTATGTCCACACGACCTTCTTGTAGTCAGGGTTGACTCTGAGCTGGTCCCAGTTTGTGACTGTGACCCAGTTGGCAACCTTCTTGGGCACCTCACGAGTGTACACAGGTAGGTCAAGGAAGTAAGGGGTATGGTATTCCCAGACCGAGATGGCAGACTTCAGAGTGACAATGAGCACGCGCATGGTGTCTCGGTCTTCGTACCTCCGAGCGATCTCGGCAAGTGCCGTAACTGTCTTCCCAGTGCCCATGTCGTTGGCCAGCAAGAATCCAGTGCGGTGGTACATCGAGACCACGTCTTCCTCTTGGAAGTCACGTAGTTTGAACTTGGCCTCGGGGTCGAGGTCAGGTCTCGTCGGGATGTCAGTTTCGATGCTCATTCAGGAACACCTGTTCTAAGATTGCATAGTCCAAGGAATCCAGCATGTGCTGAAGGACTGATGCAAAGGCCAGGATCAACTGGGTCTCTTCAGGGTTGTCCACACCGTAAGCTTTAGACACGTCAACGATCGCCTTGTGGAGATCGCTCTCGGTGTCAATGAGCTGGTCGGACATCACTCCTGCAGCCCGAGTGATAGCGGCACAGGTCTGATGTGTACAATCATCATGCATCCTTTACCGCCTTTCGGATATGCGAACAGAGGTCATCAGGAGAGAACCGCCAACCCATACATCCGGTGTCCCAGTAGGTGGTCTCTCCGTCAATCACCACTTCTATGACGGTGTAGAAGACCCCCTCTTGAGAGTCCGAAGGCACGATCCAAGCACGTGTAGGCTCAATCGAAATTACAGCACCAGGACTATGCTCCTGATACTCGACGAGCCATTCGTACTTAGTCCCCATCACTATCACCTCCCAAGGACCAATCGCTCTTCCGGTTGATTTGCTCTTGCAAGTCGAACAGCGCCCTGCCAATGTCGACTCCTTCAGGCAACCGTGCCTCAAGGGCCGCAATGCGCTGCTCCAACTCTCCCGGAGCCTTCGGAGCATCCTCGATGGTCTCCACAGCTTGGACGAACCGCTCGAGGTTAGGTTCGTCCAACAGCGCCCACTTTGATTGAGTCGCACCACCCCCTCGTTGCAACTGGGTAATGCAACCCATCTCGTAGAGCAGCTTCAGAACCCGTCCGTAGTATGGAACAGCAATGCCCAACTCCTGAAAGAGTCGGGTCGTGTAACCAGTCCACACTGGGACTACAAGTTCATCATCTCCGGGGAGTTGTTCCGGAATGGCTGTATCCTTCATTGCGAGGTACACCTTTTCAACGTGTCCCCACATTGCAGGAGGGGCCGCTACAGCCTCATCACTCATCCGTTGTCACCTCCCTCCATCCTAACCAGGTCTCGCCTACTGCGGTGTTGCATTGTCTGCACCACCAGACGATGACAAACGCCTCCCCGCGCTTCTCATACGTCGCGTCCAAGTTCGACCAAGTCTTCCACTTTCGGCAAGGGCCTTTGCAAAACATCCCCTGTTCTGTCTTCGGCTTCTCCGGGCTCCAGTCGGACCCCGTACTCTTGCGCCGCCTCCTGTACATCTTGCGGCGCGGTTCGAAAGGTTCGTATGGCATCTATAGGCACCAGTCCTTCTCTTCCGCATTCCGTACACGTGTGCTGCTTGATCTTCCCAGTACGTACCCGGTAGTAGATCAACTGTGGTGCCACCTTCATCATACGTGCGAACTCCCGAACAGGTAACATGGAGTAGTAAAACCCCTTGTCCAGGAGCTCATCACGAGCCACCTGTTCTGGTGTGAACTGCCTCTCTTCTATCATGCTTCTATTATATAGCACCCAAGAGGAAAAAGCTAGACCGTCATTCTTGGAAATCGTTTTGCTCCTTGTTGCGTGCAATCCAGACCTTGAGTACGTAGATGTCATGATGGTGTCGAAGGTACCATGCTAGGACGAAGCCAATGACAAATGCAATTACCTCGGTCATCTCTTCCTTCTCTCGATGGTGAGCAGGCCCTTCAACTCGGTGATTTCTTTCTTCTGGCGTGCAATGGTCTGGTTGCGTTTGTTGTTCTGAATGGCCCACTCGGCAGTCTGGAGCTGCCATGCACGCCGTACCTCGTCGAGATGGGCCTTAGGAACCCATCTCTCTCCTTGTATGAGGATCTCACGCTCAGACATGATTGACCAGGACTTTGAACCTTTTCGCTGGCCAGATGAGAACCTTTCTGCCTCCTACCATCTGGTCAAGCTTGACAACGTACTTGTGTCCGACTTGATGAGAGACGGTACCACGGATGCCCTTGAAGGGAAACTTCAAAGCCTCCACTCGTGTACCTGGAGCCAGTTCCATCCTGTTCACCTCCTCCTACAAATAGTGAGAGCTCCTGGTCCAGGGAGGATACCAGGAGCTCTCAGGGGCGGCTGACACCCCAATAGGTGGTAGGGAGATTCGGCGCCGGTAGCCTGTCCGGACTTAGGCTTCAACGGGAGTTCTTATACCTCTCCCTTACCGCGTCCCCGATACGCCCTACCACCTGTTCAGTTGTCAGACACTTCATTAGGGCCTTGGAAGCACATGGAGGGGCTTAGGTCTCCAATCTCGCTCCAAGGCCCTAATGGAGGCAGGAGCCGAAGCTCCTGCGACCATTGAGGTTTACACCTCGTCGTCGTCCTCGTCCTCGCTGTCATCCGACTCGCCAGCCGCTTCCTTCTCAGCAGCCTTAGCGGCTTCCTTCTCCGCCTTCTCTGCCTTCTTCCGCTCGCGCTCGGCCTTCTTCTCCTCCTTCTGAGTCTGCCACTCGGCGAACTCAGAGCGAAGGATGTAACGCCCTTCACCGTCCTTCGTGTGCGCCGGCAGTCCGCTGTTGCGGATCCAACCGTACACGATCTGTGGACGGATCTCAAGCTCCTTGGCGAGTGCCACGGGCTTGACGACGTCACTCTCGTCGGTCCCTTCCGGGATTGGCGTAAGCACCATCTCAGGCATGTGTTATGTCACCTCCTCTCTCCCCTTTATCTGATTCTACCATGATTATATAGCATTCCTGAGGAGGAAAGCACGTCTCTCCTAGAAAATGCCTCATGGAAGTTTTGGTGAGGCTCCTTGAGGCTAAGTATTACTGCAGAGCCCTACCCCGGTAGATACTGCAGTAGTCATCGGCCTGCTCACGTGTCTGGAACGTTGCTACGTAAATCAGGTTGAGTTTGCCTTCCTGAAGGTCGATCCGAAACACCTTCGGTTCGACGTTCAAGAACTCCTGCCACACCCCGTACTCAGGAAACTCCATAACTCCTTCTCACCTCCCCCCAGAGAACCTTCTTAGGTCTCTCCCCTTGTGTCTTCAGTCGGCCCTGTTTGATTTTACCGTACACGTACTGAGGAGGAACACCCAAGTACTTCGCTGCCTGTACCGGAGCAATCCAAGTCTCATCCGTTAGCGTATCCGGAACCGGTATCGCCGCCTCACGAGCCCTGTGGGGCTTTGGTGTATAGGCGCTCACCGCTACCGGCGTCTTTCCCGGTTTGGCAAACAGATGGGCCTTGTTACCCACAATCGGGTACCGCTTCCTCCATCGGGCCTCAAACTCCTCGTATGGTAGGAGCTCATCGATGATGTAGTACTTTGCAGCTTGAGCCAGTGACTCATTCTCAGACAGTGCCGAGCCCGCGTCGATGCAAGTATCCTCAAGCTGCAAGACCGTCACGAAGTGCCCGTTGAATGCTTCGTACGTAGTGCCAGCCAAAGCGTGCTCACGTTCGTTAGTCATCAGCCTGCCAGATGACTCTCGGATTCCTGCATGCAACAGCGGTCTCGTACGTGCTGAGGTCTTGACCCTCGTAGATAAGACCCCATGCAATAGCACCGTTGAACATGTTGTTGTACTCGACGATCTTCACAACCCTGTCGGGATCGTCTGAGAACCAACCGTTACCCGCGATGACAGTATCCACGATCTCACGGACGTCTACCGTAGCCATCGTCTCACCTCCTCTCCTCAAGGCCCGCTACAGACTTGTAGGCTTTCAACCTACTCGGCACGCACAGAACCCCTTATTACGGGGCGAACTAGTCTGTAGCGGACGTTCAGGAGCTAGATGGACTTCTTCACCGAGTAGGTGTCGAGCTGCATGACGTTGTCCAGAGCACTCTCGATAGCGTCATGAGCTTCGTCCACTACCTCGTCAACATCTTCGTCATCCAGGTCCGTGTCGTCGACTTCCCCTTCGACGATGAACTTGAAGGGACTACCCACGCTGTATCTCCTTCTCTAGGTCCTCCGACTGCATGAAGATCTGACCAGCAGTGAGCGGGTCAGCATATTCTTCCACGATGAAGTTACCACACAGGTATCGCCGTCCAACTACTACGGGCAAAACCATATCGTCTTCATTCGTATGCAGCTGGTGGACGAGATGACTACTTTCGGGTTCTCCGAGAACGAGAAACGCGCCCTCGTACTTCTGCTTCCGCCGGAACATATACCTCCTTTTCAGAACAGCATGTCGATGACTCTACGTGCACCTCTGTTGGAGCCCAAACCGCGCCCGAGGTCAGCAACGCCTTCGTCTATGACGAGACGTGCATAGCGCCCTTCTCCACTGAGGTCGAGTGCCTGCTTGAGTCCTAATGCCATCCCAAGGTAGATGTCTCTATGTTTCTTGGGTGCGGTCGCGTAGAGCCGGAGCATGCGACGAAGTTCTGCTCCGATGACCTCAGGGTCCATGTCCCTCCTTTCTTCTGCACCTCGCAACGAATACCAGGAAAGCCCACAAGTCCAATAAGACTTGCAGGCCAACCTGGTGCCCGTATGAAGTTAGGCGCTGACGGCCTCGGACTCTTCGCTCGCCTCGAGCTCCGCCTGGATCTTGGCCTCCTTCTCGGCCTGCTTCCGGGCACGCTCTGCGACGAACTCGTCCGCGACATCACGCATGATGTAGAAGTGGCCACACACGCACGTCTCCGCCGGAAGCTTCTCGTTACGGATCCACGAGAACACCAGCTGAGGCGCCACGTCCAACTCCTTCGCCAGCTCAGTCGGCTTGACGATTTCGTTGCGCTCGGTCATGATACACCTCCTTCCTCTTTCTGTTTGATGTTGATAAGATTATAGAGCAATACTTCGTACACTTTCACGGATTTACTCCAGGAAAGTTTGGGCACTTTTACCCTAGACCCGCTTATGAAGATCCTCCCCGATGAACACGTAACCTTCAGGTACGGAGGCCTCTTGGTCTTGGTGGACCTTCTTACGGGCCCACTTCTGAGCCTTGACGACCTTCTTCTGGTACCGCTTACGACTCTTAGCGTGCCGTTTGCTCTGTGGCATTTGTCACCCCCTCAATGAGATGGACGAACATGAGTGCTTCCTGTGACTGGTGCTGTCGAGACATAATGTCCCGTCGAAGCGCCCTCAAGACCTTCGGTTCGAGCTGCATCAAGTCCTCGATAACCAGAGACCATTCCCACTCGTAGAAGTCCGAAGTGAAATCGTGGTACTCTGCCTCGAGGTTGAACTTGAAGGTCTCAGCCTCGTCGTCTTCGACACCACCCCTATTGATGAGTGCATCAAGGTAGTTGACCACCCTGTACGCTCGCTCATAGCCTGGTGCTTCAGACCAGTACTTCTCCAGCGCATCCAGCTTCTCCGACGTCGACTTGCCCTTAAGACTCAGTCTAAGGACCTGCCACTTTACGTCGTAGAGGCATGCGCGCTTGTTGTTCATCTGTCACCTCCTTTATGACAACAAGGCCTGGCACGGGTCACGGAGAAATCTCCGCAAAGCGGACGGCTGTCTCTCACCGTGCCAGACGTTCTTGTCACGCCGTAGGACGTGCAACCACTTCGATCTTCTCAGGCACCTCCTGCCCCTCGAAGACCGACTTCTGGACGTACTGTACCTCGCGCCGACCATTCTCAGCCTCACGAGCGTACTTGTACGTGTTCTTGGTCTCGTCGAACTTCTCGAACACTCCAATGACCACCTCTGCCATGTTTCACCTCCCCTTAGGAATCGTTATCTCCACTCCGTTGATGAACTCGGTGAGTTCGTCAACGACGGGTGAAATCTGTGCATCCGTACTCGGTGCCTTTCGCGAACCCGGACGTCCTTCACCCTCCTCAAGGAGAGTAAAGCGGTAACCGCCTTCGATCGGAGTCGCTTTGAATCCAATGCTCATGTTTTTTACCTCCCTTCAGTCGTCCCGAATCCCTAGATCGTCCACGTCACACCACCTTGAGTGCTGTTTCCTCGGTAGCCGCTCCGATTGAAATGTACTTCAAACGACGCGAGTCATCCTTCGGTGCGAGTACCATGTGGATACCGTCCTGTTCGACGTGCACCCACAAGAACTCGTAGTCCTCGAGGAGCGTCTTCAAAAATCCCTCCCCGGCAATCTCCGCCTGCTTGTCTCGGAAGTGTGACGATGCCATCCGTTCACCTCCTCTCCTTTGATACTACGATTATATAGTAGTTCTTAGGGTGAAAGCAACCGGGGTCAATAGGGTTTCTCAACGTGCCTCTGACCACGAGACTGCGCCTCAGCCCACGTACGAGCCTTCTCCATGTACGGGCACTTGGTGCACCATACACGGTACTCAAACTTCATGCCACTACGACGCTGTGGCAGACCCTCCTCTCGAATCCTGTACTCGTGCTTCATGACTCATCCCCTTCGACGATCTCGATGCCAGCCACCTCGAAGCCGTCGTTGCTGACCTCGTCGATGATCATGCCAGGTGTGATGTAGTCCGACGTGATCTCTTCTCCGTCCCAGCTCCGAGGAGCAGGAAGGTCAATCTTGATAGTGACCTCTAAATACTTCATCTGTGCACCTCCTTCCGTAGGCTTGGAAGGTACTCTAGGCTGTTAGGCCCAGAGTACCAACCGAACTTACGGACGAACGCACCTGTAGACGATGAACCCTTGTCCTGGTTCGTAGGCCACCATCTTCAGGGTTGCTAGTGTGTCCTCCTGCGGCTCACAGTGTCTGAGGATAAGACGCTCTGCCAGGTACTCACCCCCTGTCCTCTTGAACCTCGAGACTCCGGAGTTCGTGTCAGCCTGTCCTACCTGATAACCCGTCACTAACGAACCGGCCACCAGTATCGAAACGAACACCCCCACAGGGCCTTTGTTCTTGCGCTTCATGATACCCTCCCATCATCCACTAACGACGGCTCGATACCCTTGAACCATATGGGTTCCGAGTACAGCAACCACTGCCACGTATCGGATCCCACTTCGAACCAGAGTGCGTCTTCCTCGCGTCGGATGGCGTACTCCTCCGACTCGTCTATGTCGTAGAACATGGTGTCAGCCTCTCCGTTACTTGTTACCTCGACTACCTGTCCAGAGGACCCACTTGAAGAAGTCCTCCAGTATCTCACCTGCCTGTTGCACGGAAGGATTCGTTACCATCGCCTCCGCCTGAATGCTGGGATCGTGTTCCCACTCTCCCAGGTACTCTAAGAGGTCCTTGGCCAGCTGGATCTGGTTGTACGGCCTGCCATCTTCGGACGTGATGGGCTGTGTGCCTCTCACGGCTGCATGGATGGAGGCCTCAACCCTCTTGCTGACCGGGTACACCTCTCTACCTGCCGGATGCAATCCCATTCCTTGTCACCTCCCTTCTGACTCGATGGCCGAGGAGAACCTTCCAGTTTCTCCCCGACAAACGAATCAGACTAGGACCAACGTCGTTCTGTGGTCGTAGTACTCTTCTGCGACCGCGTACCACTTTCCGTAACATGTGACACACCAGTCGAGGTCGGAGATGTCGTTGACCGGGGCTGTCTTGGTGCCATGGTACGGACGGCGACACCACGATTCGATCTCCGCACGACAACCGTCGCAGTACTGGACGGTTGTGTTCTTCTTGGTGCTTGGGTTGTATTCCTTTTGGAACATCTGTATCACCTCCTTCTCTATTCTACAACCCTATTATATAGCAACCCTTAGGCATCCTTCACGGATTTGTCTACGGAAACTTTGAGAATGTTTTACGGGGGATCTAGGACGTAGGATAGGTCGATAGCCCGGAATGACCAACCAGTTGGTTCATGTCATCATTTCCGCCTCCATTGTCTTCGGTATTAGCTTATTTAGGAATATTATTACATAGTTATATAGGTATAAGTAAACGGAACGTGTAGGTAACATTCCCTCTATACCTTGTATGTACCGCCCTAACTTCTCTAATAGCTAAACGCGTGACGTATGGGGGAGGACCTTACTAACTACTCGAGTCAACACCCTCGGCTACTTAGGGAATGTATTACTTAGGACTACAGCGAGGCTCAGAGGCCCTGTGGAGCCCTTCCTAAACAGGTACCCCGGCCCGAAACCGTACGGCGTTATTAGGCGGGGACCGGGACAAACCGTGCCGGTCCTAAGTTCTGGAAAATGGGCAGCCTCAGGCCCGTCCCAGGTTCGTCCTGGTCGACCTGCGGCCGTGGTATGTACGGTTGACTCGTGTTCCAACCGTCTAGTGGAGGGTGACGATTCGCGATTTACTTAGCTGTCGGAACCCTCAAGCTCTGCCTGAGCTTCCGCTTCCTTCTTTGCCTCGCGCTCCGCACGGCGCTCGAGGTACGCTGCGATGGACTCTTCGTCCACGACAACGTGTTCGTGACCGAGGTTGCACTCGACCTTGCTGACCTTGATGATACCGTTCTTGGCCAGGTTGTACAGGTGCTGCGGGTTCTTGAAACCGTACTTCTTTGCGAAACCGTACAGGGTGTCAGCCATCTCTAACTCCTTCGTTGACGGTTACTTCTGATGAACCGTCACCCTCCACTTCACGGTTGGACTGAATCTCCAACTGTCTGACTCACTATTCAGTTATCAAGTTCCTGTTTTCTTTTTTCTTTCTACCACCATTATATAGCGGACCTCTGGTCAAGTCAACTGTTTCGTCAAAATTGAGTAACTATTTTTTTCAAAGTTACTTTCAAAAGCAAAGGTACTCAGATTCGGAGAGAAAAGGAAAAGAAGAATACGGCGGGTCTCCCATAGCCAAAACCCATGTTCTCGCGGGTGTTACTATCCCTCAATCACCTAATCGCTGGACGAGAGTGGCCTTCCAATGTTGTAGCAGCGTATACTAGAGGTATGAATAACAACTCCGAAGGCACTGAAGGGACTCCTGAGGGTCACCCGGAGCACATCCCGGCAGAGCAGGAACTTGCCGAGATCGTTTTCGGGCCGTCTAGCTCAGAGCTCCAGGCTGCCAACCAGATCTTCCGAGAGGGTCTTGTTCCCGCTGCCCAGTCAATCGTTCACACTGCTGCATACGGCTCCACAGAGCGGATCAAATTCGAGGCCGCCAAGTATGTCGTGGAACGGAACCTGGGCAAGGTGACCGAGAAGTTGGCGAACAAGGACCAGTGGCAGGACCTCCTGGCGGACATCAAAGCCACGTCTAGTGGCCTTGGTCCCGAGGAGTAATCCCACTTGGCCGCGATCGATAAGACCGCGCTATGGAAGAAGGTAGGCTACCAGCCTCACGATAGGCAGCTGCTCTTCCATCTGTCCGAAGCTCGCTTCAAGATCCCGGTCTGTGGCCGTCGGTTCGGAAAGTCGAAGATGGCCGCGATGGAAGCTCTCCCCGAGCTCTTCATCCCAGACACGCAAGGTTGGATCGTTGGTCCTACCTACACACTGGGTGCAAAAGAATTCGCTTACGCTTGGCAAGCATTCATGGACTTGGGGATGTTAGACAAGCTCAAAAGGAAGGCTTTCAACGAGAAGACCGGCGATATGTACATCGAGATGCCGTGGGGTTCACGTTTAGACGTGAAGTCAGCCGACCACCCTGACAGCCTTGTCGGTGAGGGACTGGACTACGTGATCGTTTCGGAGGCTGCTAAGCAACGCCCCTCGGTCTGGGATAAGTACCTCCGACCAGCCCTTGCCGACAAGGCCCCCCGTTCTTGGGCCGCGTTCCCTTCAACGCCAGAAGGACAGAACTGGTACTATCAGTTGTATCGACGCGGTCAGAGACACAGTCCTGAGTACAATAAGGCCTACGAGTCCTGGAACTTCCCGAGCTGGGAGAATCCCCATGTCTATCCTGGTGGATTCGAGGACCCGGAGATTCAAGACCAGTTGCGTACGCCTGATGATCCTTGGTTCTGGCAGGAGATCGGCGCGGACTTCAGAAGCTTCGTCGGGAAGATCTACACAGAGTGGGATGACGATACCCACATCTATGAAGCGGCATTCAACACAGACCGCTATGTGTACAATCCCGACTGGGAGAACTTCATGTTCTTCGACTTCGGGTTTCAAAATCCGTTTGTGGCTCTGGATGTGCAGCGTGACCCCTCCGATAACCTTTATATATGGAGAGAGTACTACCTTTCCGGACTTCCTGTCCACCAGCATGCAATGGCTTTACGAACCCGAACTAATCCACAGGGTTACGCAATCCGATGCGGCTATGGAGACTATGCTGATCCCGCCGCTATTGAGACGTTAGGCTCGCTACTCTGTCCGATTTGGGCCGATAAGGACAGCAAGGACGTCAATCAGGGCATCCAGGAAGTCAAGAAGATGCTCCTTGACAAGACGGGTACTCCTCATATCTACGTCTCCAAGGACTGTCCTAATACCATTTGGGAGTTTCAGAACTACAAGATCAAGCCGTCGATCCGAGACGAAGAGGTCCAAAAGGAGACTCCCAAGAAGTGGGCAGACCACAGCATGGATGCCATTCGCTATGGCATCATGCACCTATATGTCCTCGGCGCTAAGTACCATCTGAGCGACGTCAACGGAGGCTACGGAAATGCAATGCCACAAGGTCCTCTTGCCCCTGTGGGGCTTGATCCTCTAGGGAACCCTTCTGACGGGGACTCTTACTTCACAAGGGATAGTGGTGAAGCTGTGTTTACTCTCAGTGGTAGGATGGAGTTCTGATGCAGGAGGATTTGGACTACGTGAAAGGTTTAATGGTGAAGCCGGGCAGACAGAATAAGACGTACGGTCCAGGACGTAGGTGTGCTGAGGTCGAGTGTATCACTGTGCTTAGCCGGTATAACCCTAACGATTACTGCGGAGTGCATGGAATGTCGCCGGAAGCTAAGAGGGAGAACATGAAGACTCTGAGGGGAGGTAAGCATGCAGCAGCTAGCTGAACCGTATGAAGGGCGTGCTGTCCACCCCGATCAGCCTGTCCATGCCCCACAGATGACCGAACTGGGAGTCTCGGGTGGTAGTGACTACGCCGGGGTTGCGTTGGATGAGTACCTTGGGACTTTGAAGGGTCATCAAGGTATCCGCATGTACGATAAGATGCGGAGGTCTGACGCTCAGGTTCGTGGTACCCTGAGACTGGTGAAGACGCCTATTACGGCCGCTGAGTGGTTTGTTCAGCCAGCATCGAACAACCAACTTGACAAGGACGCAGCTGATTTCATCCAGTGGAACCTGTTCGAGTCGATGCATCATACGTGGAATAGGTTCTTGTGGGAAGCCCTGAACATGCTCGACTTTGGGTACTACCCGTTCGAGCAAGTCTGGGAATGGGGATACTGGGCGCCAAACCGCGACAGAGCCCGACGGCGCGAGGTACTATACCTGTCAAAGTTGGCGCCCAGGCATCCCATTACCATCTACGAGTGGAAGTACGACAACCATGGTGAACCGATTGCTATGGTACAGTCAGCGTGGTCGAACCTAGGTTCGGCTGAGGTTACGATCCCCTGGGAGAAGTTGATTGTCTTCACGTTGGACGAGGAAGGTAATAACCCGGAGGGGATTTCGATTCTTCGGTCGGCCTATAAGCACTGGTACTACAAGGACAACCTGTACAAGGTTGACGCGATCGCTAAGGAACGACACGGAATCGGTATCCCAAAGGTTCATCTTCCTGAGGGGTACAACGATAGTGACGTGCAGAAAGCTGAGGAGATGGGGAGTAACCTTCGTACGAACGAGAAGTCGTACATTACACTTCCTCCTCGTTGGGACGTGTCATTCCTAGAGATCAAGACCAACCCTGTCGATGCGTTGAAATCCGCCGAGCACCACGACTTGATGATCGCCCGGAATGTTCTTGGACAGTTCATGAACCTGGGATCTACTACTTCAGGCTCTCGGGCGCTCGGCGGATCTCAACAGGAAATCTTCGTCAAGGCTGTCCGGTACATCTCGGCTATCATCTCGCAACAGATCAACACTTATATCATTCCGCGTCTTGTGGATTGGAACTTCAACGGCATCTCTAGGTACCCGAAGTTGAAGGTTCGTCGAATTGGTGAGACGGTAGACTGGAGAGGGTTGTCGGTGGCCATCAGGAACTTGGTCGAGCCAGGTGTTATCACTCCGACAGGAGAACTGGAGAGTTACATCTCGGAGATGATGGACTTGCCCCTTCCGACCGAGGAGGCTATGGCGAGAGGTACTACCGATAGGATTAACAAGGACAAGCCTGTTCAACCTCTTCCGGATCAAAATCAAGGTGCAGACGGTCTTAGTTCAGAACAGAGAACTCGTCAGAGTGGTGGGGACGCTGAACAACCTACGGAGTAGAGGAGGTGAAACATGGCGAAGTTGGATTTCCACCTCGTGTCCGAGGACAAGGGCTTTAAGGTCTTCCAGGCTATGGAAGCAGGGAAGATGAAGGCTCTTGAGGATGGAACGGTACCGGCTAAGAAGTACTCGCCTTACCTGCCTAAGAACGCAGCAGAGTTCGATGCAGACGAGTACTTCAGCGGGTACGAGCTTGACTCTGTCAAGGTGTCTCGTGAAGCTGGTATCATCGTCCGTGTGGTGCGTGGAAAGGACGACCCGTTTGTCGAGGTCGAACCTGACGTTACGAGGCTTGAACCGAAGGGAGGTGTAAGCAAGTGACCGATCAAGTGCACGAGGGAACGATTCAACTTGGCCGAGACCTCGGAATGGAGGTCATTCCTCATATGCCTGTGATGCGTGGAGCTATCACTAAGCATATGGTCAAGCGCTTCGCCTATCCACGTATTGGTCTGCCAGAGTTTGTGAACGACTGGCGGTCTGACAACGTCAAGCGCCCTGAGTTCAAGGAAGGCGTGAGGCAGGCCCTCATGGCCAGCAAGTTGGGTAAGCTGTACGGGCTGGCTCATGCTGAGGGTTCGCTGTTCGGTAAGGTTATCACTCGTGATGGTCAGCAGTACAACCTGGGCCTCATGGGTCTGAATATCATTACCACGACGGGTGTTACCTTTATCGCAGATGCTTTCCGTGGTACGACCGAAGCTGAGACCATGAAGTTTCATGGGCTTGGTACGGGCGGTACCGCTGAAGTGATCGGTAACACGGCTCTTGGTACTGAACTCACCACACAGTACAACCCTGACAACACGAGGGCGACTGGATCGTTGGCTGGTTCGGCTGGCGTGTTCACCACTGTAGGGACTAACACGGTTGACGCCTCGGTGTCTCCTGTCGAGTGGGGTTTGCTGAGTCAGGCTGCTACTGGCGGCGGTGTGCTATTTGACCGTGAGACATTCACGGCAGTTGCGCTTGCCAACGGTGACTCGCTTCAGACCACGTACAACCTGACGTTCACTGCAGGCGGGTAACGGTCGAGAGGGGGATGGAGATATAGGGGGCTTCGGCCCCCTTATCTCTCTTAGTCATGGCAGTAATGTTTGTTGAGGGTTTCGAACACGGCGAGAATAGCGCAACCGGGTATAACACGACTGCGGATCGATTCCCTCTGTGGAACTCTTACAACACGGGTACGAACGCGACCGCTGTGAAAGAAACTAGTATCCTTCCAGGCTCGTGGTCGGCAGTAGCTATGAGGTTCGCAGATACTAGTGCGACATTGAACCCCTCGTTTACGTTGACGAATACCAGTCCAGAGGCGGCGATACCTGCGCTTACTGGTCAGGATCGTATAGTTGGATCGTTCCGATTTAGATTTGTTACGTCCTTGCCGTCAACAAACTATGAAATGTTTGTGTTGGGTCTCAGCGTGGGTTCTGCCCCGCGACTAGTGTTCAATACCACCGACGACAAGCTATACGCGGCATTTGATAGCAACCTTGGTGGTACCGAAGAAGTTGCAGTGTCGGGTGTACTCGTAGCGGATACTTGGTATCAGGTCGATTTTGATTGGGATGGGACGACTGGTACTCACACGCTAAAGGCAATGGTGGATGGGGCAAATGAGAATACAGCTTCGTTTACACAGACTGCTGAAGTGAACAGCAACGTTCGTTTAGGGTCTACTAGTACAAACGGTGCAAATCAGGCTACATGGCTCATGGACGACTTGGTTCTTGATGATGATGGTGCTTCGTATCCTCTTGGGCCGATGAAGGTATACGGCCTAGCTCCAAATAGCGAAGGTACGTTTGATAATATAGGCAGCTTTGCGCAGGTTGGCGGGACCGCTAACGACTGGTGGACGTCTGTTGACTCGTGGGGATCGGGTGGTGGGACGTTTAGCGCGGCGGAATATATTGAACAGAATGTAAACGGTGCGGAGTACGCTAGACTTGGGTTCGAGAGTTTACCTTCACTTGGATCGGATGTCGTCTTTGGTGCATCAATAGCATTTACGATTTGGGCATCGACCACCGGCGCGAATGGCGCGAGTGTGGTGTTAGAGGATGGTAGCGCAGCCAGTATTGGAGAGGCGTTCTTTGGGGACTGTTCGGATACTGCACAGCGATATCAACGGTTGTATGCTGCTAAGCCCCCGGCAGGGGGATGGTCTGAGAGCGCAGCGAACGCGTTGGAAATTGCATATGGTGGTGCGAGCGCGATCCCTGGTAACCCTCGGTTTGGTGCATGTATCCTTCAAGTGGCGGTCCAAGCTGGTGTGGCTGTTACGGACTTACCCCCTAAAGGGAGACAACTTCCCTTGCCTGTTATCGACGCGGTAAATAGGTCACGAGTGTACTAAGAAAGGGGAAAAATGGCAGGGGCAATTTATGTCACTAGAAACACTGTCTTTGCGGCTACTGCCGGTGCGAAAACAGTATTGAAGTTGATCACGCCAACATCGTTCAAAATTGAGATCATGGAGTTGGCGCTTTTTACCGATGGTGTGACTGCATCGGCTGTGCCAGCAACGTGGGACTTGTTTACGTCAACAGAGACCACGGCGGGTACACAGAATGGTACAGCGGTTACCACTCAGATCAAGGGACAGGTACAGGCTCACGGATTGACGGTAGGACAAAACTTCTCGGCTGAAGGTACAACGTACACGATTTCCAAGTCGGGATTTATTCCTCAATTCATGGGGTCGTTGATCCTGCCGAACCCGCTAGGCACAGAGGAAGAATCTCCATCTGATGCTGCAGACTCTATCGGTTTGCGTATCAACGTTACAGCGAACGTGAATGTGCTGGCTTGGTTGAAGTGGGCTAGGGCATAATACATGGCTAGGTTAGGACGAGGGTTACCAGCTAAACCCATACTTGGGGTTGGTCCTCGTATTCTGTTTCCGCTTAACCTGACTAATACTGCAGAGGGCGGAACCGATAACGTAGAGGTTACAACCGCTAACTCCGGTGGGGCTTCCGGCGACGCTTGGACTACTGTTGAGGATACACCACCGAACGAGGTTGTCTCGTTTGATAACGCTCACGTCATGCGTGGAAGTATGGCGTATAAACTTATCGATAGTGGGGCGGCATGTTATGTTTCATGGGGGCCATCAGTAGTAGGGTCTAGACCGGAACTGTTTTTCCGAGTGTATGGTTATTTTACTAGCTCTGCTGGTACTGCTGATCCCCATCTTATTGCCTTCTTAGATGCCTCTAGCGTCCGTCGAGTGTCTATCACACTTGGGGCACCCGACGATGGCGATGCGGGTAAATTCAAAATCCTTGACGATAGCAATGCAGTTGTCTGGACTTCAACCGACACCTATATTGACTCAACATTCTATCGACTTGAGGCGCATGTTATCAAGGGTGACGGTACAGCCGGAACGATCGAATTCAAAATATTCAATGGCCATGAAATAACACCGTTGGAAGAATTTTCTGACACAAGTGCGGATGCGGGTCCAAACAACTTTGGATTTTTGCAATTTGGATGGTGGAACCAAAATGGTGGTGCCTGGACAGTTTGGGCCGACGACTTTGGTTTGACTGATGTTGCTTGGCTTGGTCCGACTCAGCAAACCATTCTCAAAACCATGAATGGTAGTATCACACCTGCAGGGGTGTTGGTACGTCAAACACAGATGCCAGTATCAGGAGCCTTGACGCCTGCAGGAGTCATGACTAAACAGCAACAATTAGTCAGGACTCGTTCAGGTGCGCTTACACCTGCAGGAGTAATGACTAAGACTGCAGCGTTGCTTAAAACTAGCTCGGGCGCTATTACACCTGCGGGCGTTATGAC
>Ga0137457_1000030_pt1 | contig 41052 bp, 53 predicted proteins | sample EasRivERMGT630_2_FD_102321 | JGI IMG/M metagenome (GOLD analysis project Ga0137457, IMG submission 102321) | Soil microbial communities from meander-bound floodplain in the East River, Colorado, USA - East River MetaG ERMGT630_2 | ecosystem: Environmental > Terrestrial > Soil > Floodplain ...
CTGTGTGGCGGGCGCACCACCGGCGAGAGCTACCTGCACACAGGCTTCAGCGACGACGGCATTGCGATCACCTGGCTGGTCCGCACGGGGGATTGGGACCTCGGCCGCCCGCGCGAGGACAAGCTGCTGGGCGATCAGATCCTCGATGCGGACCTCCAAGGCGTCACCGTCACGCTGCAGAACCGCTTGAACAACGAAACGGTGGAGAACGCCATCCAAGCGATCGACGTCGGCACTGGGCGCAAGCGCTACACCTTCGACAGCTTTGGGACGGTGCCGCAGCGGGCGCGCACGATCTCCACGGAGATCACCGGCAGCAGCACCTCGGCTCGCCCAGTGCTGTACTTCCTCGGGCAGTCGCACATCCTCGAACCGGACGTCACCGTCAACAGAGTCACACAATGGGACGACCTCGGCCACCCGGATGAGTCGTATGTCACCGGCATCACGCTCGATGTGGACACCGGTGGTGAGGACAGGACCATTATTTTCGAGCGCGACTTCCTCGGCTTGACGAGTGAGCTGAGTACAAAAACTGTCAACACAAACGGCCGCCACAAGATCAAGTTCACCTGGGACGCCCTACCCGCACACAAGGTCCGCATCCGCCCGAACGACGACTGCAAAGCGTGGATCTTGTACAAGGCGGACTGGATCGCACTGCCTGAGCCGCCCCGCATCGCCGGGTGGGACATTCACTTCGAAGCGGACGGCGATCAGTACTACACCGGGCTGGACCTCTACTGCGACACCGGCGGGGCGGAGAAGCAGATCGAAGTCACGGTCGATGGGGTCGTGCTGACGAATCCGTACACACTGGAGGCGTTCTGGCGCCTCACCGCGAATGGTCGTCGCTGGCTGCACATGACCTTCCTCGCCGGGCGGGGGCATGTGTTTCACTTCCGCGCGCTCGATGCGAACGTGGGTCTGCTGTACACCCACAAGTGGCACACCGAGCCGGAGCCGAGTGAGCAGTCGAACTGGAATCAAAACTTCTCGGCGTGGGGGACGCAAGCCGACAAGTGGCTGAAGGCGATCGTCTTCGAGGCGGATACCTTCGGGGCGAACAAGACCGTGCGAGTCGAGGTCGATGGCACCCTCGCCGACACCCTCACCGTGAACTGTAACGGCCGCCTTGTGCAGCAGCTCACGCTTTCGACGCAGAAGCTCGGACGCATCTGGCGCATCTACCCCGCCGACGGCAACCCCGGGCGGCTCTACACAGCAGTACCCCTGTTCGACGTCGAGCCGTACAAACTCAATCGGTGGGAAACCCAAGAAACCAACCACGGCGTGCCGAGCTTCCAGTCCGTCCTCGAAGCGAACATCACGATCAAATCGACCGCGGTCGTCACCCTGCGGCTGTTCTGGCATGTGAACCAAGGTGGTAGCCAGCCGGCGACGGTCTTCTTCGAGGACTACTTCATTCCCTCGACCAACGATCAGAAGAACACACGCTTCGTCCCGTTCGGCGTGAACAAGGGCATCTTGTACAAGTACCTGTTCACTAGCCCGGCGGACTTCTTCCTCTATCAGGAAGAGTCGCATGTGCTCGTCCAGCCGTGGGGCAGCCCGCAGACGGTGAAAGTGCAGCCGTTCGGGAATGACGATCAGGACGTCACCCGGAACATGGTCAACGCGGTCGCAGCGGCTGGTCGATCAGGAGGTGGTAGCTAGATGCCTTCGTCGTCTATTCGCTGCAGCCGTCCGTTCGCTATGCAAGCATCCACAGCTTTGCGTCAGCCTAGATCTGAGTTTGCCGATATCAACAACTGTATCGTTGCCGCACAGGCAGCGACAGACCCATCGCGTCACACGTTTCGGGCGGCTAGGCAGTGGATAGGCAGCGATCAATCGTCCAAACCGTACGCCTGTCAGATCCATTCGTGGGTTACTCGGGCGCTTGTTCAAATGCTGCTGTCGCCACGTCGCCCATCGACAGTTCTTCGGTGTGTAGTTTCCGTCGTTGTTGATGCGATCAATGGAATGCATCGGAGAAGGACGGCGACCCATGTCGGCGAGGAAGGCTTGAAACGACCGTCTCCAGCGATTACAGATAGTAATGCCTCGGGCACCGTAGTTCTTAAACTGTTGCGCGCGTGGGTTGTAACACCGCTGCTTCATGCTCGACCATGCTGCTTCTTCCGGTGTTCGTCTGTAGGCCATCCACGCCTCCATTCGGCAATGAGTGCGAGATTATAGCATGGCGACGGCTCCTCCGAAACGCCGCTTCTACGATCTCACCCCGTCGCCCTCGTCGATGAAGGCGCTCTGGGACAAGATCTATGATTTGTTCGACAGCTTGGAAACCGCACAGGCGACCATCACACGGCAAGAGGCCACCCTCGCCGATCAAAGCAATCAGATCGACGTGATGGGTGAGCAGACGCGCCAGGCGCTAATTGCGGCGGGCAAGATGACGGGCGTGGGCACGGTGAATGAGGGCACTGATGGTGGGGAGGAAGAGGACAACTGTGACGAGCTGGCGAACACCCACGACGATCACATCGCCACCGTCGAGGCGGTCATCGCCGACCTCGTCGCACACGGGGTGGATCTGTCTGGCGAATGCGGCTCGTGGACGGTGGTGAACGAAGTCGTGAAGTGGCTGCGGCCGAGCGAACCCACCATCGGCCTGATTGCAAAGGGTGGCACCAACTGTAACGGCTATAGCATTGACGCACTCATGTACAACGATGGCGTCGTGTTCGACATTCTGATCAACGCGGAGAACGCGCCGCCGACCGGTGCCGACCCACAGTGGGGGTACGGCGGCTGTCGAGACCCGAGCGACTGGAGAGACCCCGTATGACGATCGCCGCCCGCCTGCTGCCCGAGGGAGAGTGGGAGAAGCTCATCGACCGGGAGCCGTTCAACATTGCCGGGCTGCCGGACCCCCTGCACTGGATCATCCCGGTGGTCGAACGCGACGGCGTGATTGTCGCCTCGTGCGCGATCTTCGACACGGTGCATTGGGATGCGTTCTGCCTCGACCCTGAAGTCCAAGGGAACTCTGCAGTGTTTCGATCGCTCTTGGAACTGTCGGTCGCGACCCTGCAGGAGCGTGGCATCCCCGGCGTGCACATCACCGTGCCGAACGACCGCCCCGACCTCCAAGCGATGGTCGAAGCGTTTGGGTTCCAACCCGCCCCCGGCGTGCTATATTTCTACGCGGTCCCCCAGAAAGACACACCCTAGTGGGCTTCCTCGCACCAGCCGTTCCCTGGATTGTCAAAGGCGCGTCGGTGCTTGGCGGCTGGCTCGGTGGGCGCAAAGCCCAGTCGAACGCGATGCAGCGGTCGCCCGAGGAACTCGCCGCCCTCAGTGGCGCATCGAGTGCGGCGAGCGGCCTCACCCAGCAAGGCCAGACCCTCACGAACACCGGCCTCCCCGCCGTGCAGAAGTCGCTGGGGTACTACCAGACGCTCCTCAGCGGCAGCCGGGCGGCGATGGCGCAGGCCACCGCGGGCACTAGGAATGCGCTCACGGATACCTACCGAGGCGCGGAGCGTGGGTTGGAGCATTCGGGCATTCGGGGTGGCTCGCGGGATTTGGCTGCAGCTGAACTCAATCGCGACCGCGCCGGGAAGATCGCCGGGCTGACCACGGGTGTACAACCGGGAGCAGCCGCGGCGCTGATGGAAGGCGGCTCAGAGCTGGTCGGCCAAGGCACCACCACGATGGCGAACGCCGGATCGCTCTGGAGCGGACTGCTCGGGCAGGGCTTCCAGAATCGCACCTACGCACGTGGGGAAGGGGAGAAAGCGGGCAAGGGCATCGGCAGCCTGCTGTTCGATATCCTGAGCGGCTTCGGTGGTGGGCAGCGTGGCGGGGGCGCAGGCATGCCGGGTCTGCCCGGTGGCACGAGCGGGTCGTTCTAATGGGCCTCTTCGAAGGCTTGCTCGGCGGCTTCAACGAACGGCGGGGTGAAGTCGAGACACGCAATCGTGATGAAGCGGAGCGCGCGGCCAACAGGGAGGCGGCGATCTTCTCGTCGCTGATGCAGGCGGACGATCCCGAAGTGCGGTCGCTCGCGCTGGCTGGGTTGCTCGACTCTGCGAAACCCCGGAAGAAAAAAGGTGGCCTGCGCGGCTGGATCGGCGAGATGGAATCCTCGCCCTACATGCCGCAGATTCAGTCGCTGATCAACACGCCCGTCACCGAGCACAAACAAATTCAACTCCCGGGGGAAGCCACGCGCCCCGGGCTGCCTGGTCCGATCCCCGGGATGGACGTCGTCAAGCCCACGATCGTCACGCCGCCAGCGGGTGGTGCTCCTGCATCGGCGGGCATGTCGCCCACCCCGATGATCGATAGCAAGACGCAGTCGGCTGGGCCGCCGCCGCCGCAGTCCTATACACAGCCGCCGCCGATTCCGTACACGGTACAAAAGCCGCGGCAGGTCTTCTTGTCACCGGAAGACAAGATGATGCAGACGGAACTCGCCAAAGGTCGGGTTGGCGAGGAGGTCAAGATTCAAGAGCTAATGGCGATCTTCGGTGGGGATCGCACGAGAGCGATCGAGTTCCGGCGGCGTGAGCGGGAAGCGGAGATTCAATACCGGCTCAGGATGGGCGCAGGCGGCGCGGCCGGGATGAACTACGCCGAGGGTGAGGTGGTCCCGGATACCAGTTCGCCGACTGGCTACGTCCAGATCATGTATCGCCGTGGCAACCCCCAGGATCAGTACCGGATGCCAGCGGCCCCACCCACCAGTGCGACGCGATCCTTCGGACAAACGCTTGAATCGCTCTCGCAGTCCTCCGAGTTCGGTGGGCTACCGTACGCCCAACAGACGCCAGAGATGCGGACGGTCATCAACACGAGGGCGCGCGAACTCGAAGTCTCGCAGGCGGGAGCCGTCGCGGGAGAACGCGCTATGGCAACGGCACTCGCAGAAGCCGCCGCGCCACTCTCGCGCATGGACCGCCTCCAAGCGACGCAGAGCCTGCGTGATGACTGGCTGAAAGTAGACGCGCCCCATCGGCTGGTTCAAGTGCAGCAGGGCGTCCTCGACTCGGCGGAAGCGCAACTCCGCATGGGGAATCGTCAGCAAGCCTCTGAACAGATCATTGTCACGTTTGAAAAGATGCTCGACGCCCTCTCCGTCGTGCGAGAGTCGGAGTACCTCCGCCCGGCGTACAACCAGTCGCTCTTCGACCGCATCCAGGGTGCGTACGATCGGATGACGAGTGGTGGCGCCCCGTTGACAACCGAGCAGCTCCAAGGCTATCTCAGCGCGGCTCGACAGATGGCGAAGGCGGCGATGCAGGACTACGCCAAGCACCGCGTGGCGATCGAACGCACCGCCCGAGAAGCGACGATCGACCCCGCGAATATCTTCGGAGATATGCGGCCCACGACCCCTCCGCCGGCTCCTGGGTCTGGTGCGTCTGCTGCGCCTGCCACTGCACCCGTCAATGGCCCGCCTGCGCCTGGTGGCAACGGCTACGCGGTCGGCGAAGAAGTCATGTACGACGGCAAGCGCCACCGTGTGATCGCCATCCGCCCTGACGGCCAAGTCGACCTCGAAGTCATTCCCTAGCCCATGCCCGAGCGCCTCACCGTTCCGGCGACGGCGATTACGCCCGACTACCGGGCCATCCTCGATAGGGAGGCTGCGGCGCTGGGTGTGCCGGTGGATTTGGCCCGCCGGATCGTCGGCGCAGAGTCGAGCTGGGATCCCAAGGCGCTCGGCCCTGTTACTCGAAATGGGCAGCGGGCCATTGGGCTGATGCAGCTTATGCCCGGCACCGCCGCCGAGATGGGCGGCGATCCGCACGACCCGATTCAGAACATCCAGATGGGATTGCGGTACTTCAAGCGGCAGCTTGATGCCCACAAAGGGGATCCGAACCTCGCGCTCGCCGCCTACAACGCCGGGCCAGGCGCCGTGGCGCGCGCTGGGGGCGTCCCGCCGTTTAAGGAGACGCAAGACTACATTCAGAAGATCAACCCCACACAGGCGTCCACAGCGGCTCCAAGCGCTCCTCCGACACGTATTACGGTGCCGGCGACAGCCCTCCAGCGTGTGACGGTCTCCGCGAGTGCCTTGCAGCCAACCCCCGAAGCAGAAGGCCGCCGGATGCTCCCGCCGCTCCCGGGGCTGCCAGCCGTCGGGTCTGGGCCGCGGACGCCACCGCCGGCGCCGCAGACGTTTGAGCGCACGATGCCGCAGATGGCCGTGGAAGGGTTGCGACGGTACAGCGTGCTGCCGACGGCTGGAGCGATCGCTGGCGCTCCCGTCGGTGCCCTCGCTGGTGGACCGACGATCATCGGCGTGCCGCTGTCTGGCGTGGCTGGCGCGGGTGCAGGAGCGGCCCTTGGTGAAAGCGCCCAAGTCGGCCTTGAACGGGCCGTGGGGCTGCACAGCGGGCCGCCCGCGCCGCGGATTGCCCGTGAGGGCGCATTCGGGATGGCCGGCGAAGGCGTCGGCGGGGCTATCTTCCAGGGCGTGAAGGCGCTCGCCGGCCCCTTCGTGAAGAAGATGACGCTGAAGGGGTACGAGGCGCTCCGCGAACTCAAGGGGCAGGTGCTCCCGGCACAAGTCACCGAGTCACGCATCCTCGACATTCTGCAGAACATCGCCGAAGGATCGATGATGGGCGGCGGCCGGATGCGCGACTTCAAGCTCGGGCAGGACAAGGTCGTCGAAGCGCTGGTTGACAACGCGCTCACGAAGTACGGCGGCCGGACTGCTCCAGAGGCCGCTGGCACTGCCTATGCGACCGCCCTCGAAGGCGCGGTGGACAGCTTCCATGCGGCGGGGAGTCGGTTGTACCGCGTCGTCGACAACCTCACCCAAGGGGCGATGGTGCCGACCAGCGGCCTACAATCATTCACGGCGGAGGAACTCGCCAAGCGCAGTGCCATCCCGCGTGAGGTCACTGGGGACAGTGGGCTACGGCTGCTGAAGGAATTTGACGACCTCGCGCAGGACGTCGTCACGACAACGCCCGCCTCGTCGATCCTCGATGCAGCGGGCAAGCCCGTTCGCGCGGCGACGACCACTAGTGCGCCCAAGGAGATCACCTTCGAGCAGGCGAACTTCCTGCGTGGACAACTGCTGCAGAAGATTCGTATGTACTCCCGCGAAGGGGATGACGTCGCCCGGGGGATTGCCGAGCAACTCGTCAAGCGGCTCGATGGTGCGATGGAGCAGAGTGCGAACAACCTCTCCCCGCAAGCGCAGCAAGCCTGGCGGCAGGCGAACACGTTCTGGCGCGAGGGGAAAGCACAGTTCGAAACGAAGTTCCTGCGCGGGCTGATTGAGAAGCACCCCGACAAGGCCGCCCAGTCGCTCATGCAGAGCAACAACCCCGTGCTCGTGCGTGAGGCGCGGAACGCCGTGAGTGTGCGTCAATGGCAGCCTGTGCAGGCCGCGATGGCGACGCAGCTCGTCGAGAAGGCGACTAACCCGGAGACCGGCGCGATCAGCGGCCGGATCATGCTGAACCAGATCAAGACGCTCGGGCGGAGCGTCGAAGAGATCTTCCCCACGACGGTGAATGAGGTGAAGCGCCTCGCGCGTATCCTGTCCACCGTGCAGCAGGGGCCGGGCGAAGCGACCGGGAAGATGTACATTCAGCTGGCGCAGGGCAGTGCGCTCGCCGGCGTCGTGACCGGGGGCGTGCTCGGGAGTGCCGCGCTGGCGGGGTCGTCTGGGGTGATCCTGTTGACGCCCATTGCGATCGCCCGGATTATGACCAGCCCGACCGGCATGCGCTGGCTCACCACAGGGCTGACGGCTCCACGCGGGAGTCAGGAAGCCATCCGCGCGACAACCCAACTCGCGACGTTTCTCGCAGCGGGGGAGGCGGATCGCAACGCGCCACCTCGTCCATCTCGGGTGTTCCGGTAACGGTCTTGCTACAGATTCGCTCTGGAGGTCTCATGCTCTTAGTTGATCTACTGGTTGTGCTCATCATCGCCGGCGTGGTGCTCTGGGCGGCCAAGGCGCTCATGGGCGCGTTCGGGCTGGGCGAGCCGATTCACACGGTGGTCTATGTGCTGCTCGTGCTGGTACTGCTGGTGATGGTGCTGAACGTGTTCGGGCTGGGGCCGAATCTCGGGGTGGGGCGGCTGCGCTACTAGGCTGACTGAAACGCACCTCCCAGAGGTGCCGTTCTACATCCTCACGCACCGTCGCATCGCGTAGCCCTTTCAGCTTCACCGAGGCGTTCGCCCAGTTCTTCCTCGGCGGCAGTACGCGGACATGCACGAACCCGGCTGCGCGTAAGCTCGCGCCGCCCTCCCCGGTTTCCGTGTAGGTAATCACTCTGTCGTAGCCCATCGCCTTGGTAATCTGGCGACAGGCGCCATAGAGCTTGCTATTCGCGTTCGCGGCCCCATCCGTACACGTCCGTGTGATCTCCGCGGTCAACTCCTTATCGAACTCCGCTCGGGTGGCTGTGTCGAGTGCACGCGCATTCGGGCGGGAGATAACCGCACAGCCTACTAGGTGCGTCCCGTTGTAGACACCAAGGAACACCTTGCCTCCACGCGGCGGTTTGTGATGGCGGTGGTATTCCTTAATGTAGGTACAGACTTGGCGCCACGTCAGCGGGACGATGCGAAGGCTCATGCAATCGCCCGCGAGAAGTCCTCGAAGTCGTCGACATCTTCCTCGACGGGGGCCGTGGCGATGCGGTCGCTGCTCACCCCCAACTCCTCAAAGCCAGGCACGGTTAGCTTTTCGAGGTCGGCCCAGCTCGCCCCGACCTTCCCCACCTTCGCCGACACCCCGGTGCTCAGGTACGGCCCCATGCCCCATTCCTCCGGGCACGGCAGCTGCGTGAACGGCCGCTGCATCTCACGGAACACCGTCTCCGCCACGAGTTCGAACACGCGCACCGGGATATCGAGCAGCAGCGAATCATGGATAGGTGCTCTGAGTGGGGTGACGCCATCCGCAATCTCGCCGAGGTAGCACGCACTCTCCGGGTCGAAGAGGCGCAGCATCACCTCTTTCAACTTGCCGGCGGTGGTGCTTTGCGGCAGGAACGCGACCACCCGCTTGCCATCTTCTCCGAGCGAGATCTTGAAGTACTGCCCGTTGATCACACTCACCGGCGCCGCGGCATCGTCCAGCCCCTGCTTCCGGCAGATGGAGAGGATCTTCCAGTACTGCCCCGCCGTGATCTTCTTGAAGGTGTAGACCGACCAGAACTCGTGCTTGTCGCCGAACGGATGCACGCCCGGGCCGCCGAGGTAGTGCTGCTTGAACGCCAGCTCGCGGATCTGCCGCTGGAACGGCCCGGCCTTGGGCGCCATGTGATTGAAGATGGCGGCGTACTCCGCGGCGACTTTGCGCGTCGGGAAGATCTCGGGGAACTGCAGCACCATCCCGGCTTCGGTCAGCCCATAGCTGTAGCCGTGGACAAAGCGTTTGCTGCGGTCGTAGGTCTGCTGAATGGACTCATCCTTCGATTCTTTGATCTCTTTGAAGTAGGCGCCTTTGTCGGCAGCCGACCATGCGGGGTCGTACGGCCGCTTCAGGATGTGACTGGCGAGGCCCGCGTGGACGCCGAGCTTTGCCAACTCGATGTACTGCGGGTCGCGCATCCACCAGCCGAAGTCCACCGCCTCTGAGCCGCTGAAGTCCACTTCGAGCAGGCGGGAGCCGACTGTCGGGACCACGCAGCGACGGAAGCCTGCGGCGAGGGTGGCCTTGCCTTCTTTGTCTGCTACTACGTTTGTTATGTTTGGATTGACATAACTTAAACGACCAGTGGAGGGCACGAAGGTCGGCTCGGGGTGAATGCGGTTGACGGCGTCCATCCGCCGCTCGATCCCGTCGACATACGTCCCCTTCACCTTCATCACCGCGCGATAGTCGAGGAGGGTCTGGTAGAACGCATCCCCGGTGCGGACGAGCGTCTTTAAGGTTTCTTTGTTCGTCGAGTCTTTGCCGGTTTTCTTCGCGCGGCCGGGGCTGTGCTTTCGGTACTTAATATAGGCGAGGACTTGATCGGGGCTGTCGGGGTTGAAGGGTTCTTGCCAGAAGTAACGGACCACAGTTCGAGTTTCCAGAGTGAGATCCGCCGGCCCATTCGATGAAGGTAGCCCCACGTCATCGGCACTACCCGGTCGATCTCGTACTTCAGCCGCTGCTTCATCTGATCGATCGAGTCGTCGGCACCGATGACGCCGCTGGACTTCCACACTTCCGCAGGTACGACAAGCCAAGACTTCCTTTTTGATTTGCCGCTCGACAACCGTCGCTTGTTTGTAGAGATCGAGCTTGACCTCACTGCTTTCTTTGCCCGCACGCTTCGCCCCCTTCCGAGTAAACGCCGTCGCCTTCACATGCAGCACGTTGTCGAGTGGCTTCTTCGTCAGCCCACCTTTGGGCGTGAGCGGTCGGAGATCCTCCGGCACGCACAGTTGGATCTTCTCTAGTAGCCGTGTGGCCTTCTCGCCGAGTTCCACCTTGAAGGTACTCAGCCCCGGCTTGTCGATCTGCACCCCGACGAGTTGTGCGGGCCGCAGCGCCTGGTACATGAGCTGATGGACATACCGCATCGCCGAGTCGTACATGCCGGTCTTGTGCAGGTCGCCGATCACCCCAAACCCCACGCGATGATTCTGCAAGCCGTCCGCCGCACCGTACGTGGCCGGGTCCGCGTCGGCGAGGTGCTTCCACGGCCCATAGCCCGAGTAGAACGGTGCCCAGAAGCCCAGCCCGCGGGGGAGGTCACTGTGCAGCCGATGCGCGAGCCACATGAGATCGATGACTTTCGGGAAGTCCGCCTCGCTGAGCATGTCGCTGTTCACGCAGCGGGCGAAGTCGTAGCCGATGTAGTTCCAACCCCACAGAGGTCCGGGTGAGCGGTGCAGCCGGCGCAGCGCATCAATGTACGGGCCGACATACGGCACCGTAACGCCCTCATCTGGATGGCAGGAGACATTCACGCGGAGGATCTGATAGCTGCGATCCTCGGCGGAGATTTCCCCTTCGTCCTTGCCACCGGCTTTGTCAGGCGTTTCGATGTCCGAGGAGATCGGGTAGGCCCACGGATCCTGCAGCCGCATCGCGATGGCCGTGTCGACCCAGTCGTTGAACCAGTCGACCGGCGGATCGATGATCAGCGAGTGGTCCGAGGCTGGGGCGCCGTGCAGAATCGCGTGCTCGGCTTGTTGCAGATCCCAGAGCACCGTGCCGATCAGGTTGTGGGCGCCACGCTGCAGGAAGCTCGGGTGGAAGGTGGACACGACCCAAAAGCGGTTGGTTGGGTCGCGCAGCACTGAGCCGTGAAAATCCTGCACGCGAATCTTCTTGCGGTCGAGCAAGCCCAAGGTGGTCTTGAGCGCGGTGCCACCCAGCGCGATCACCACCTTGTGCCCTTCCGCGAAGAGCGGCTCCCTGTGCACCTTGCAGTGATCGATCGCCGAGTAGAACCAGGGCGCTTGCGGCGAGCCGTCCATCCAGTCATTGGGCGGACGGCAGGCACACACGTTTCCTATGCGCTGGGCCTCGCGCTTCCACCCGAGGAGATTGAGGAGCCGCTGCAGCATCCCGCCGGCGTCGCCGACGAAGTTGCGCCCGGTGGCAGCCTCCGTCCCACCCAATGCCTCCCCGAGCCAGAGCAGCGGTGAGGACGGTTCGCCTTCCGGTGGCGCGAAGCCTGTGCCACGCTCCGCAAGACTGCAATTCGCGCACTCCGGAGGTTTTACAAGGGGCGGCATCAGCGGGTCGGCGTAGGCAGGGCGAGAAAGTTATCCGGATGACTCGGCCACTGCGTGGAGAAGTAGCACAAGCGGTTCAAGAACTGCGCGACGTCATTCCAGTTCACATTGTGCGCCGCTGCTCGCTTGGGATCCCACTCGAAGACGATGGCTGGGCGGTGCCGCGCGATGGTTTGCTCTAGCCCTTGCAGGACGTGGAAGTCACACCCCTGCGCGTCGATCTTGATCAGGCTGACTTTGTCACCATACAGCGGCAGGTACTTGTCCAGCGGCTCGGCTTGGATGAGCGTGTCGGACGGCGCACCGGCTGGGACGAGGGTCGCCTCGCCGCTGTTGTGTGGGTCGATCGGGGCGGCGAGGTCGAGGTAGGTCGAACGACTGTAGGCGGCACATGGGATCGTGATCACCCGCTGCGCGCAGGTCGACTGATTGAGATCGAGGTTGGCGAGCAGCCGCACGTAGGTCTGCCGGATCGGCTCCACGGCGACGACACGGAGGGCGTAGAGGCTCGCCAGCCAGATCGTGAACGCCCCGACATTCGCGCCAACGTCGAGGATGGTGGTCTGTGGACGTACGTGCAGAATGTCCGTCCACCCCGCCGCGATCACCTGCAGGAAGCCCGGCCCATCCCAGACGGTACCCGCTTTGATCGTCGCCTCGATGAGGTCGCGATCGTCGACTTGGAACTTGCCGAAGGGCGTGGTGACGACTTCATTCGCCATCAGATGCAACTCCGGCCGCTTCCAATCGCCGCACCACAACGTCGGCAGGCGGTCATGTTCGCGTAGAACTCCCATTGATGTTCTTTGGCTTGCTTCAGCGGGACGCCCCACTGTTTCTTTCCACAGTCACAGGGCGTCCCGTAGTCCGGCGTCCAATCATCGCCAAACTGATGCGTCCACGTATGCTCGTCGTTAGGGCACTTATTCATCGTCCGTACCCTTCATACCGCCGCCGGCTAAAATTCCCCGCCCGCGGCCGGTAGATGCTGTCCTCGATATTCTTCAGCGCCCGGCGCATGTTATCGCTGACCTCCCGCCGCGCCTCCGCCGACGTTTGCATGCCGCGCAGGGTGTCCTCGGCGAAGGTGGCCTTGCCGGTGGCGAGGAGATCCTCGATGTCCTGCACAAACCGGTACCACTCAGTGGTGCGGACGTCTTCGTCTTTTGGCAGCGGGCGGTCGGAGAGGTTGAGATCGTCGAGGGACTTGCCAGCCATGTTAGCTCTCCACATCAATCATCAGGTGTAGTCGCACCGTCTCGCCCCAGTTCACCGCCCCGTGCGGCTCGGCGGGGTCCATGCGGTAGATCTTCCCGACTCGTAGCTGAATCCACTGCCCGACTGAGAAGCTCCAGCAGCCGTCGTTCACCTGCAGCGGCACATGGTAGCGCACGCCGGGGATCGGCTGATCGGCGTGTGCGGCGATCTGTTGACTCGGGAGCAGCCCGACGAGCTGCACGTGCGTCGCTACACGATCAGCCAGACCATTCGGCACGAAGGGGTACGCCACCATGAAGCTCCCCGAGCAGCGATCGGGAATACGCAGTAGGGCTTCCTTAAGCATGTTGGCGATCTCCGCTGCCGGAATCGTCATGTAGTGGTCAACTCGATAGGCCATAAGCGGCCTCCCCCGGCAACGGCCCTTCTTCATCCTTGAATGTCGCTAGCACGGCTTCGATCGATCCTGGCGCATTACCTTGTACCGCTCGCTGCAACTCCGGTGTCGTCACGCCGTCCTGCTCAGTACTCTTGTCGAAGGGAATCGTGTACCGTTCCTGGTTCACTGGCCCGCCCCACTTCTTCTCATAGTGCGCGCGACTGATGCCGATCCGCGCCTCGTGCTGTTGTCGCGCCTCGGGGGTCATGGTTTTGATCGTCTGGCTGCCGCCGCCCAGATGCCAGAAGGGCAGGTTCACCGAAAAGATCGTGTCACCGTCGCCACCGAGCATGTACCGCCTGTGCATGTCGAGGTCTTCGCAGAAGGCCGGGATGAAGGCTTCGTCGAAGGGGTATTTCCAATGCCCGCGGCGAGAGATCAGGAAGCAGGAGAAGTCAGGACCGCCCTTCGAGAGGCTGTCGTACACCGCCTCCAACTCCGGAATGCTATCGCCGGGATGTGCCGCTTGGGGAAACAACGGATCCGGCCGCTCGGCGAACTGCTGCTCCGTGACGCCGACCGCCGACACAAACAGGTTGTCCTTCTTCGGCCATGTGAGGATCGCCTGCAGGCAGGAGACCGTCCGCTCGTCCAGCCGGACGTCATTATTGACGACGAGCGCCTCCTCGCCTCCGCAGCCCCACACAAACTGCAGCGCCCGGTTCCACGTCGCGCTCAGGCTCGGCAAACAGGGATCATGCGCCCAGATGAGCAGGCGAGGCTCTTGTTCGGCAATCGCCTCCAGCCGGTCGCGAAATGAGCCGCTCACTCCTTGCAGAATCACCAGCACACGAGTAGGTACAGACTGTGCGAGGCAGTCGGCAATCGCTGCCTCGGTCATCTCCGGGCCGGCCATCACGGGCATGATTATCCACGTGGGCTGTGTACTATCTGTCATAGCGGCTCCTCGTGCGGAAGCTCCACCAGCCGAACACCAGCAGCACGGCCGCGCCGGTGGTGAGAATCCAGAACAGGTTGTTCCCGATTTCGAGGGTGAAGGTCACAGGCCACCCCTTCCGGTGACGAGGCGAGGATACGGCAGGGGGACGATAAACGCTGCCTCACGCACGTAGTCAACTTCACGCTGCACGAAGGCGTCGGTGAATTGCCAGGCGCCAATCAGGGTCGCCGCCGCCGGATGATCCTCCCGCCACGTCTCCTCACTCACAATCGGAATGCGCGTCCCACTCGTCACCAGCCCCACCTTCTCCGGCGTGCGTTCGGCCGCTCGGCGAATCTGTGTGCGGTCGATGCCGCAGTACTGCAGCAGGGTGGACGACTTGGTACTCGCCGCGTAGAGGTCGATGAAGCCGTACTGCTGCACCGCGGCGGCGACGACGGCTTGGATCTGGCTGCGGGTTTCGCCAACCTGCCAGGCGAACTTTTCGAGCCGGTCAGGATGCACGCGCGTCGATTCCCAGTCCCACCATACCCGCTCGGTGTCGTCGACGGCTTGGCTATATGAACTGCGCCGGACGTACACGCGCAGGCTGCCACCATTGATCGCTCGCCGCTCCACCTTGGCGATCTCCAAGTCCACGCCAATGAGCAAGTGCCGGAAGCTTCGCAGGCTGTAGTAGCACAAATGCTCCGCCACCACATTGTCGAACGCACACGTCTCGACCATCTGCGCGAGATCCTGAAACTGCACCACCCACACGCCGTCGTCGGTGAGCAGCCGATCGATCTCGGCCACGAACGCCTTCGGATCCTCTAGGTCGTAGAACATCGCGATCGAGGTGGCGATCGTGATGGACTTCGCCGACAACCGTCTCGATGCCTCGCCCGGGAAGAACGAGGGGTACTGCACATTCGCCACTGACGCCAGCAGCTGTTGCAGGTTGTAGGCCGGCTCGAACGCGATCCGCAGCGGGCCGACCGGATAGCAACTCAGCAAGGTGCCATCGTTCGCCCCGATGTCGAGGACTTCATCCGACTCTGCGAGTGGGCGTTCGAGGACCTCTTGCGCCTTGTCGACGATGTCGGCGAGTTCGGCGCGCATGGTTTCGTTGATCCCACTTCTGTACCAGTACTCCCGGTAGAGGAGGTCGGGGTCGACGGTGTGTTTGAGCTGGACCAACCCACAGGCGTCACAGGTCACCACGGTGAGCGGAATGCCAAGGGGGTCTGGCTCGTCCGGCTTCAGGAAGGTCGACGGAATCATAAAGCCGAGATCGAGCAGCGGGTAGAGGGCACCGGCGCAGGCACGGCAGGTCACACGGGTGTGGAGGGTCATAGTTAGGCTCGTTTGATCAGCGCGAGTGAAGCGATCGAAAAGTCGTACACCTGGTTGCCGTGATAGGTGCGGTCCCTGCCGCCGAACAACTCAAACTCGCCACACTTCTCGCGAATCTGCTCCCACGCTTTGGTGTCGAAGATCCGTTTCCTGTCCCAATGGAAGTGGTACTGATCCGGTAAATCGGTGCCGTGATCCATTGTGAGGAAGAGCAGGCCGCCGGGGGCGACGAGGCAGCCGAGATGGTAGCAGAAGCGATCGAGGTCGTCGACGTGTTCGAGGACGGAGAGGCAGAAGACGGCGTGCGACAACCGAGGCGCGGACAGGAGGTACTCCGCCAGGGTGCCTTGGTCCTTCGGGTCGACGACGATGGTGCTATCGCCGATCATCTTCCAGAACGGACTCCCGGCGCCACCGACGTCGATCACATGTCCGGCGACGCCGATGCCTTTCCGTGTGTCGAGCCACGCATCCAACGCCCGAATCGCCATCGCGTACTCCCACTTGCGCGACTCGTGCTGCGGATCGGCGAGGGTGAAGTACTGCTCGACGACCTTCAGTTCCTCCTGCAGCAGGCTCAAATCGCTCTGGATGTTCGCCAGCTTCGTCAACGGCAGGGTCATCGTCGGCTCTCCCGTGCCGCTGCCAGCACCTGCTGCTCGACCCACGGATACGTCTTCTGCACCGCCTCGTCCACCGTCCCGGTCGGTGCCCAGCCGTTCGTCAGCACCTTGAGCAAACTGTGGTCGCTCGTCCGCCCTCTGACCCCGAGCGGCCCGAACTCATGCACGATCTCCAACCGCTTCCCGGCGCAGGCCATGATCTTCTCCGCCAAGGCGTTGATCGAGACCATCTCCGTGCTCCCGAGATTCACCGGCCCCGCCGCCCCTGCCGCGATCAACCGCTCGATCCCCTCCAAGCATTCGTCCACGTAGAGGAAGGTACGGGTCTGCTCGCCGTCGCCCCACATTCTGATGTGGCTGCCATTGGGTGCCTCGGCGATCTTCCGACACAACGCCGCGAACACCTTCTCCTTGCCGCCGCGCCAGGTGCCCTCTGGCCCGACGATCGAATGAAAGCGGGCGATGGTCACATTCAAGCCGACGTTCCGCTGGTGCGCCAAGTACATCCGCTCCGAGAAGAGCTTCTCCCAGCCGTACTCACTATCCGGGTTGGCTGGGTAGGCGGTGTCCTCGCGGCAGTCGGGAAAGTCGGCACTCTCTTGGTTCTGCTGCGGATAAATACACGCCGAACTCGGGAAGAACACCCGGCCCACGTGCATCGCGACGGCGATCCGCGCCACATGCAGGTTGATCTGCGCGGCCGTGTGCATGACCTCCGCGTCGTGCCGCCCGGTGAAGATGTAGCCCGCCCCACCCATCGCCGTGGCGAATTGGTACACCGTGTCCGGACTGCCGGTGAGGGCTTGGTAGACGTCCTGCTCCTGACAGAGGTCACGGAGGAGGAACTCGTCGGCCGGGGACTTCGCGAAGGGCGGCAGGTGGCGATCGACCGCACGCACCCAATGGCCCTCCGCCTTCAGACGCTTGACCATGTGCGCGCCGATAAATCCTGCTCCGCCCAACACGACGCAGCGCCTCAGTGTCATCGTCGCCACCCTTCTTCGAGCACTTTCACCGCGGCGGTCCAGGACAGATCCTGCAGAATCGGCGACACCGCCACTGGTCGATTGGTGCCACCCTCTGCAAACCACGCCGCGTACTTCGCGAGGGCGGCGGCGAGGTCGTCGACGGCCCAGATGTTTGTTCCCTGCATCGCGTATGGCATCAGGTGCGTGAACATGGGTGACGACTGGTTGAACACCAACGGACGCTTGCTCGCCAAGCACACCATCGCACTCCCACTGCGATCATCGTAGGGGCCGTACCAGCACACATTGACCGTACTTCTCGCCAGCCGCTTGATCTCATCCTCCTGCGACAACCAGATGTCCGGGTGTGAGAAGTTGGTCTTGTAGCCTTGGTCGGTGCAGATCTGCGTCAGCAACCCGAGGCCATCCCCGCGCACCCCTGAGTAGCCCACGGTAAATTCCTCGTTCGGCTCAGGCAACTCTGTCACCCAGTCCGGAATCGGGTACCAGATCTGCCGATGGCCTTCCTCCCGGCCGAGCACGCCCCACTTCACGTCCATCTGATGGTTGAAGGGGCAGGAGGCCGCCGGGCAGCCGTTCCAGACCGACTTGAGGGCCGTGACGGAATCCCACGGGGCGCCGGCGTAGTGATTGAAGGTGGCCGGGTGCCACACAACGTGAATGACGTCAAAAGAGTTGTAGTCCGGCGGGAGGAAGGATTCCTGGCAGGCTTCACGCCGGGCGTAGACGAGGGAGTAGGTGCCATCGTAGCCGAGGACATCATGGCCGGCTCGTTTCAGCGCCGTCACCGTCTGCATCGAGAAATTTTGAAAGCCACATTTGCGATCACTGAAGTTGCCAAGGACGCAGATCTTCACGCTGCACCTCCGAGTCGACGGTAGATGCTTGCGTATCGTTCGCCGACGTGCGCCCAACTGTCCTGCTCCGCGAGCGCCACCATCCCAGCATCCACCCGACCGATCGTGAGGTTCTGCAGGCACGTCGTGACGTCCGTGAAGGTCTGCGCCCACATGATCGCCTGCTGCCCGAGCGAGTCGGCGTACAAGGCTCTCATTTGACGACAGGTACTCAACGCGATCACCGGCTTCCGTGCCGCGATCCCCTGCAGAATCGCCCCCGACTGCCCTGTGTTCGCACAGGTGTACATGAAGGCGGTGGCGTCGCACTGATGGAGCAGGCGCACGACTGCGTCCCGCTTCACAAAGTCACTGCGGATGGTGGTGTACGGATTGAGGCTGCGCCAGCGGGTCAGCTGCTCTGCAGTAGCATTCGGCGCAATGAGGTACAGCCCCCAGCCGCACTGCGCCGTCACCTTCGCCAACTCGTCGTAGTTCTTCCACGGAAACGGAAAGCCCACCGTGCCGAGGATCGGTTGATGCCGGTACTGTTTCGCCCAGCGCTCCCGCCCGAGGTGCTCCTCCTGATCCGTCAGCGCCGGTACGCCCATCCGGATGTACTCGACGTTCTCCGGCAGGTCGTCGAACGGCTCATGCACCACTGTGTAGTTCGCGGCGGCGCAGACGGCTTTGCATTGGTCGGAGTTCGGTACCCCTGTGTCGTGATACGTCACCAGCGTCGGTATGCCAAGCGATTTCACACGAGCAATCGCAGCAGGTGTCCAGCGGCTGTGCAACGCGGCGTGGTAGTTCAAGTGCAAGAGATCGACGGACACAGGCAGTCCCTCAAGTGCTGCGGGATCGAGACCTTCGGGCGTCGGGCGGATGTCAATGTCGGGGTTCGCCTGCTCGACCGCCTCCTTCAGCATCGCCGAGTGCTCCGCAATCCCGCACGCCGTCTCCCACGTGCTCACCAGCAGGACGTTCATCCTTGTCCACCTTCCGGCACGTCCGAACTCTGCTTCTTGTGCTCCTCCACCCGCCAGAGTTCGAGCGCCTCCACACGGGCACCCACCGCCCACAGGCTGTGTGCGAGCTGTTCGAGCTTCTCCAGCCGCTCGGTGAGATCGATGAGCTTTTTGTTCGCCGCCCGCGTGTTGCGGAGGGTCGTGTCCTGCGGATTGCGCTTGACAGATTTCTTTGCCATGTCAGTCCTCCTATAAGTAATCCCAGTACGGTGCCCACGGGACGTACGGTGCGACCATCCCGTTGTTCGGCCGCCACACGACCACCGCCGTATTCCCGCCCGCGTTGTCCGCCTCGGTGCCATCCGGCCGCAAGAAGCTCACGCGGTGCGGGATCTTCCGAGTCTCCCGGGCAGCATGGAAGTCCTTCAGTGTCGCGGCCTCGCTGTGCCCCTCCACCCACTGCCGCCACCAATCGGTCTGCGGCGAGTACGGAATCACCCCCACCACCGTGCAGCCCTTCTGCGACTCCTGCCAGCACTTCTCGATCCACGGCCCGATCGGCATCTTCAGTTCGCGACTGTAGGGCGGGTTGACGAAGATGCCGGTGCGCGGCAGTGGGTCAGCGAGGGCGGCGAGGGTGTACTGGGCGCGCAGGTACTCCGCCCAGTCGACCGCTAAGGCATCCCTGTAGCGGCTGTCGTGATGATCCGGCCCGAAGTGGTGCGGGCACAGCTTGTCGATTTGGCTGGCGGCGGCGTCGAGGAGGAAGCAGAACTCCTGATCGAGCACAGTGAACAAGGCGGGTGGGGTACGCCAGTTCGGATCTTTGCTGGAATGTTGAACGGCTTCGGTGTGGCGTTTGGTCATCGTTTTCCTTTTTTAGGGCCAGTAGTGCTGTCCCTGTCCACACCGGCGGCAGGAACTGCGAAGTCCCCACCAGCCAAAGTCATGCCCGCCCGCGTCGCGGCACGCAACGGGACACACACGAGGATCGGTCGTACAGACTTTGCGCGTGTTGTGAAACCCTGTTTGTGTGTTGTAGCTCGGCTCGTCTTGGTCGCTCAAGAGATGTCCGCACGACCAACAGTACTTTGGCGCAGTCACAGTTTCTCCTGGCCGACGGCTTCGCCAGCATCTTCGTTGATCTTCTGCACGAGCGCGGCGCGTTCGTCGTTCAGCGCCTGAATGCGGAAGGCCACCGCAGCCACCTTCGACGCGGTCGCCTCCTTGTACCCCTCGCCCGGGCCGGTGAGCATTGTCGAATCAGGACCGGTCGGCTTCCACTTCGCCCGCCACTCCCGCAGCTCGTCCTCCGCATGCCACAGCAGCGCATTCACCGCCGCGAGCGCCGTGTACGCCTCGAACCACTTCCCATTCAGCGTCCGCGCCCGAATCTGCGTGAGCAAGGCGGTTTGCTCGGTGCGGAAGTGGGTGGCGTCCTTGCCCTTCTCGGTGCTAACACAGATCTTCAGGGCGAGGATCGACAGCCGATCGCTGAGTTCGCCCGGTCCATAATTCACAAGTTTCATCGTCGCACCACCATCAGCACGATCGCGAGACCGACGAGCATCCCGAGGATGAACATCACACTGTCAGGTGGTAACATCACCGCACCCCATCCACATGCGTCTGCAACCGTTCTCGCAGCGCATCGGCACACGCTCTCGCGTCGAACGTCGGCCGCCCGTCATTCCCCGTGACCACGGTGACCACCGGGCCGTCCATGCCGAAGGGATAGAAGATCGGATTCCAGCGGGCCTCCATCGGCTCCATGAGCAGCACAGGGGTCCCAGTCGCACAGGCCAGCACATGGAGGGCCGAGCAGTCGCCAAAAAACAACCGCGCATCCTGCATCACACGGGCAGTCAGGAGCCAATCAAACGCCACCGTCGGCACTGCCCAGCCTTCGGTTTGCCAGCGGCTTCCTTCAACCGTATGCAGGAAGGTGCGATTCGTGCCGTCCATCGGCAGCACACGATGCTCCGGATGCAGCAGGCTGTGCAGCAGCCCGAGCTTCAGCTCGAACCAGGCTTCGGTGAAGCCGACCACTACCGTGTCCGCAAAGTCCGCCCACGGCGGGACGGTGATCCACGGCCGCCGCAGATCGATCTGTTGCTTCGCCTGCTGCGCGATGTAGTACGGCAAGGGGCAGGTGGGCCACTCTTTGTAGCCGAGGTCGATCACCTCGTCCCAATCACAGGACGCCTGTGGAGACAGGTCGAGCGGCGCCTTCCAGTTCGGCGGGGTCATGTCCCACTGATCGAGCACCTCCACATGGCGCAGGTACGGCTGTTCCTGCAGTAGCGGCACGATCGACGCGAACTCTCCGGCAATCGCGAGGTCGACCGGCTCACCGCGTTGCTCGCTGATCGCCCTAGCTGTTGGGAGCATCCACCCGATGTCCCCGTAGCGCCCTGGAAATGTGACTAAAGTGCTCATAGGTTTTCCTGCGACTCCTTCGTGGGCCTCTGCTCACGCCGATCTTGGACCGGGGACGCCCCCGCCGGCCGCAACGCCGCGAAGTAGTTGTCGCGCCATCGAGCTGCAACTTCCTGCCACTCAGTCGTTTGCTGTGTCCAATCCCCACCACTGACGTTCGCCAGCACGATCCAGAGCATTTCAGCCGCATCGATCATCGAAGGTGAGGATTCGTTCTTGGTTAGCTTGGCTGGCTCCTGTGCCACGACGAGGGACCGCGCCTCGATAGACTTGTCCTCGTCAACTTTAATCATCGTGGCGCAGAGCTCAGCCAGTGCCCCAACCGCCGTGGCTGCGTAGGTGCCAGAACCAGCCTCGCGCTTGTCGCCAGTCACGTAGCTGGCAAAAAAGCGTCCGTCGTCCTCGCGCTCGATCTCGATGCGGTAGGCCACCTCAACGCCTGCAAATTCTTCCCCTTGTGGGACGAGGGACCGCAGGAGGGCGTCCACGTCCTTGAATTTGCACAAGTCGCCCCGCTCAGCTTCGATTAGATCCTTCGCAGAACCGGCCACGCCCCACACCACGTAATAGCGTTTTAATTGGGCGATCAGGGCGTCGAGCCTCCCCCGGAGGGCGTCAGTGGTAGCAGAATCGGGATTTGAACCCGAGTTTCCGACGTGAAAGGCCGGCGTCCTGACCGAACTAGACGATTCTGCCAAAGGTCCCATCAGGCGACGTGTTTCCGCACACCGGCATGGATTGTGTCCGTGAAGTTCACAAAACGGATCGCCTGCACTCATCTAGCGCCTCCCCCGGAGATCCGCCGCGTCAGTCGGCATCACGATTCTTGTCCATCGCGTCTTCTAGATTTTCGAGTGCGTTCCTCACTTCGCCAATGGCATGGTCGATCTGCTCGCCGTTCTGATACTTACAGCGCAGCGCCAACACCTCATCTGCGAGAGCCGTAATCATGGGAGCAATCGATAATGCGCGCTCACGAGCTTTAGGCATTCAGGATCTCCTCTCGGCCGCGTCAGTCGCCTGTAAGTACTAGAGCATTAAGACGATACGCGCTTCAGTGTCCGTGCTGACTCGGAATCACCAGCTACCGCGTTGGCGGCCTCGGATGCGGGGAACATTGTGCGACGAGTCGCCCATGCCTTCTTCCTCGCATTTGCCCGCTTGAGTTTCATTGCGGCCTCTCGATTACGCTCAGCCTCCGGCCAAGACACAGCCTCATATCGTTTCGCGGACAGGTTGTAGCGCAAGGCTCCAGATGAGTGGCGTTCATACGCCCGCAGGTCCTTCGATGCCTGCGGGCGAGAGATGCCGAATTTCTTCATCAGATGTTCACGGTTGATAAAGCCATAGATATGGAGCATTTCTGCGATCCACGCGATGCGCTGCGACTCGAACCACCGCTGGCTCACAACTGCGCTCGAACGGCTGCGTCTTTTGACTCTAATAACTTCCGAAGCGCCACGGTGCGCTCAGCGTTACGAGGAATAGCCGCGATGAGATGCACGGCCAACTCGCAGAACGGCTTACTGACGACCTGCAACCGCTCGGGCAGATGCGCGAACTCGAAAAACCTCATGATTGGGTCGGTCTGGATCGCGGCATCGTCCACCTTATCGGAAAGCGTCTTGATGCGAATTTCCGCCGCATCCTTGTGGGCCTCGTTCAACTTCTCGAACACCTCGCGTTTCGTGGCGCCGGTCGCTTCACCAAGTACGTCACCATAGCGATCGAATGCTTGTCCCATGTCTTTTCTCCTCCTACATAACCCAGAGTTTCGATGCGGTAAGACGGACGGCGGATAACCCGTCCTTCCTCCGCGCGTAAAATCTTCCTCTTCGTTACGTTCTCGTCTCCTCTCGGCCGGGGGCGTCCCGAAACGTCGTTTTCGGCGACCGGCGAATCGTCGACCCATCGACATTCACGAACACGCGCCGCATACATTCGTCCGTGAATCGCTGCCGTGGCGCGGAACGACTCTTTTGATGCTTGTCCCACGCCGAGGACCAGAAAAACACCGTGGTCGCTGAGACGTGCGTGACTTCAAAGACGATCGTCGCGCCATCGCGATTCAACATAAACCGCCGACCGAGAAGCCAGTGCGTCATGTCTTATTGGCGGCCGGGGGCGTCAGACAGGGGTCCTGGTTCATCCCGCTTGCCCCACTCCAAGCGCCCGACTCACATCAAACGTCTTCCCCTGGGTGATCTGCGGCAGCAGGATCTCGCCCACGGTTTGATTCTGCCCTGGCACCACAATGAACGCCATGAACTCCTCTTCGAACACCGCAATGCCGGCCTCGACCGCTTCGAGCTTCGCCCGCACGACCAAGAAGAGGGCACGCCAGCGTTGTCGATCGGCCTGATCCATCGCGCGGGTGATCTGCCCCATGTTCCGGTTCAGCCCTCCGGGTGACAGCTCGAAGTCCTTCCGCAGCGGCCGAGGCAGCACGAAGCGAATCTGCTTGCCTTTCCACCCGAACTCGATGATGTCCCGCGTTTGATCCCAGCCCGTATGGAACTGTTCCGCTCCTTGGTGCTGCAACAGCAGTTCGATCGCCCGCTTCGACCGCTCGACTGGGACTTCCGTTTCCGCTGCGTATCGACTCATTCGGGTTCCTCCCGCAGCGACGGCCGCGTCACCATCAGCGCCCGTTGTAAGTCGCTGCCGATCTCGACCAGCCGCTGAGCGACCTCTTCGATCTTAGTGACTTGTGTTTGGAAGTGCCGCACGGCCAGCTCCACATTGGCGCGGTCGTTCAACTGTCGGATGGCATCCTCGTGCATCGCACTGACCGTTCGCAGGCGGTTGCGCATGCTGGCGATCTCGTCCGCCGCGCTTGTCACAGGGAGGGGGGTCTGCAACGCCGCGTGCAGCTCGCGCTTGTCCGCCGAGATGGCGTGGGGTCGCGTCTGACGACGTGATCGACTGCTGCCTCGCTGACTGCTGCTGCCCTGACGACGGTTGCTTTTCATGCTGCCCACCTCGTACTAGTACGTACTGTACTTATGTACATGCTGTGCCTCTGCTAGAGCCACGCTGCCAGCTTCGGGTCGCTCGCACACCGCTCGATGAACGTCTCCGGCCGCCCGATGATGTGCAGCCCCTCCGCCGTCCGCGCTCGACTCAACGCCACATAGATCATCCCGAAGCTCTTGAAGAACGGATCCGCAATGTTCACCTGCACCCGGTCCAGACTCAGCCCCTGTGACTTGTGGGTGGTGCTCGCCCACGCCAGCCGCAGCGGCATGTAGTCAATGGCGCCGGCGATCTCGTACTTCCCGCCCTCGGCGATCTTGTCGCCCTGGCCGCTCTCCCTGAGCTGCTTCCGGCGCTCGGCATCGGCTGGAATCAGCACCTCCCTGTGGCAGTAGTCGACCGACACCTCTTCACCTGTCCGGTGCAGCTTGACCTTGACAAACCTCTCTTCAGGATTCGCTTGGGTGATCTCGCCGCAATCGCCGTTCATGTAGTACGGCACCTTCGGCCGGCCGGGTGGACTGGGAATCCACACATTCGTCAGGATCATCACCCATGCTCCCACCTTGAGCGGCAGCCGCTGCGGGATGCCCCAGGTGTACGGTGCCTTCTCGGGGTTGCCCCATTCGCTGCGTTGCTTACCCCAGCGCGCACTTGGGTAGAACACCAACGGAGTGGTGAGCTTGTCCAATCGAATCTGATTGAAGCGGTCGACGGCGTCGTTCTTGGCGAAGATCGTCGTGCCGTCGAACTGCTCGTCCTGCTTCGCCAGCAAGCGCTCGCGGAAGTACTCCAGCGCCTGGCGGCCATTCCCCTGCCGCGCGTGTCGCAGCGCCTGAATGAAGTCGGGGTCGGCCTGCCGGCGAATCTCTGTCAGCGTGTGCGTCGTGTCGGCGAACCGGTGCCACTCTGGCGATTCAAACGCATAGATCGCCTTCACAGGAGGGAGCTGCGCGAAGTCCCCAACGAGGGTCAGCCCGAGCGGGTTCGCACTGATGTACTGTTCGTCCTCGTTCTGGAAGTAGTCCTTGCCGTTGACCTCTTCGATCGCGCGCACCAAGTACGTCAGCTGGTCCCCGTCCATCATCGACACTTCATCGATCACCAGCCGCCGTAGTCCTGCCGCATAGAGGCGCTTGAGCATGCCGGTGGTGATGCCGAGGGTGAACTTCTCCTGCAGGCTCTGCGTGTCGAAGTAGCCGAGGAGGGAGTTGATCGTCGTCCCGCCGAGGTTCAGCGCCGCAATCCCGGTCGTGGCGCAGAGCTGAATCCCTTTGACCTCGTCGGCCCAGAGCTTGGTGAGGAAGGTCTTGCCGCTGCCGGCGGCCCCAGCGATGTAGGTGAAGGTCGGGACGGGATCGGGCCACGGCAGCTGCACCGGCGGCGGGAGGGTCGCCGCAATCGCCTCCGCATCGGCTTCGGTGAACGGGGCCATCTCGTCGTAGTGGTCCGGATACTGATCCGGCGGTCGTCGCAGGTGCTTGCTGAAGTCGACCATGTGTGTACGCCTTGTGTGTGTGCCGTGTGTGTTAGAGCCGTTCCACCCGTGCTGCTCGCGGTCCCTTGTCGCTCGGTTCCGACTCGAAGCTCACCCGGTCGCCGACCTTCAGCTCGTTGAAGTCGCCCGGCGGCAGCGCACTCATGTGACAGAAGTAATCCTGCCCCTGCGACGTTTTGATGAAGCAGAAGCCGCGGTCGGCGATCAGCCGGGCGATGGTGCCGGTGAGGCGATCACTCGTGGGTGTGGCGATGCGCTCCGGCTGCGGCACGTAGGTCTGGTTGCTGTCGTCGAAGTCGTTATTGCGTCGTCGTGCCATCTCGGGTCTCCTTCAGCCTGCTATACAAGTGCAGTTGTGCTTCCATTTGCGCGTACTCGGCGAGCAGCACCGGCGGCGGTCCATCCTCCACCCGCTGGTCGTGAATGCCGACGATGAATCCCTGCTTGGCCTTAAAGGCGAATCGGGAGTTCTGCCTTGAACTCCGCGTAAACAGCGGCGTGTGCTTGTTCCCAGAAGCCATGATCCCCTCCTTCAGTCTGTGTCTGTGCCCAGCGCTGGTACCCTTGATCGCCAACCGCCGTCATGCCGCCGAGATGTCGACAGCGGACGGGCAAGTACCAGGTCTCCCAGCCGTACCGCTTCGCGATGGCGCCGAGCGCGGAGTCGTAGGCGTGATGCCGAACGCCAATGCGATCAAGGAGGTGCCACGGGGGCGGTTCCTGTGCGCCTCCACGATTGGCGGTATAGCCTTTCCAGAACTCCCATCGACCAATCTGCGAGAACCCATCCAAGCACGCCACCGGCTCGGCGAGCAGACTCCTCAACCCGTGGACCTCCGCATCGATCAAATTGCTGCGGAAGCCCTTCCGCGCGAGCTGCACCGGCTGGTACGGCGTCTGGTAGATGTCCTCATCCGCCAGCCCGATCGCGCCGCCAAAGCCTGCCAGCCCTGTCGCTGGGTGGGTGTCGAAGTGGCGCAGCACCCGTTCGACCCAGCTTGAGTCGTGGATCTCCAGATCGTCGTGGAGGCACGCGATGACCCCTGCATCCATATGCTCCAGCGCGTAGTCGACGCCCGCTTTGAACGCCGGTACTGTGCCGAGGTAATCCTTCACAATGAGCTTAGTGATCGTCCTGACTGGGCCGAGTGAAAACGGGGCGGTAACATCGGCGTCTCCTCCATTCAGTACGAGCACGATCGACACGTCGCCCCACGTTTTGACGCACGGCCACGCGCGTTCGAAGTTGGTGCTGGCGGTGACGACCACGAGGCGGCTCATTGCGGTGGCTCCTCAACCGGCTCACCGGGGCGGTTCTCGTCCGCAGGGTCAGCCGCTGGTGGTTCTTCCGCCTGCTTGTGCTCCCCTGGCAGCTCCGTCGCCTCCACCACCCGCACGAACTCGGTATTCTTCACGTCACGCTCGGCGAAGAACTTCGCGACACAGGTAATCGTGATCTCCATCATGCCGGGCGGTACCCCATCCCCACTCAGCACCGGCTGAATCCGCTGCACCTTCCAGATCTGGGCGTTCGGCGTGTGCAGGGTCAGGCCGTCGCCCTCGTGAATCACACGGCCGAGGAAGTCGCGGATCTGCGCGGGGCGGTTCATGGGGTTCCGTGGGTTGCCGCCAATGATCGGGATGTTCGCACCGAATCGGGGGTCAGGTTTCATCGTCGCTCCTAATTTTTCGCCGGATCGCCGGGGGTGCCGCCGATCGCAAAGGTGTCGGTGTTTACGACTCTGATGCTGCTCTCATCGCCACAGAGCGTGGGGTACCTATCAATGGTGTCGATGAAGAAATTCCGCAGCACACGGAGGTGATGCCCGGCGATTCGGACCTTGTGGTGCCCACACTCTGGGCACACGATCTCGAACTGGACGTAGACCGCCTCGTCGCCGTCGGGAAACGTTACTTTAGTCGCTTCGGTATTCACGCGCGATTCCAGTTTGATCTTCTCGGCCATCACAACCCCGCCTTCAGCCACGTGCGCCAGCGCCCCCACAGGCGTCGCCAGTCCAGATGGGCGACCGATCCCTGGCAGTACCCTCGCACCACCTCCGCCGGCTCGCTGCGTCGCCACTGCAACGCCCGCTCCGCCGCGTTCGCCCAGTCCTCGGCATACATGACCGGCCGGCGCAGCGCGTACACACTCTCTAGGCGCCAATCGCGTACAGGGACCTTCCACTCCGCTCGTGGGACCAGCGTCTCACCGCCGGCGCAGCGGCTATGCACACACGGCGTCCCCGCCGCGAGGCTCTCGACGATCGGATACCCAAAGCCCTCGCCAAGGCTCGGCAGCAGGGTGATCGCACAGGCTTTGTACAGGTGGTAGAGGTGCTGGTCTGTCCACTCCGCGGTTTCGTCGCTGGTGATCGTCACCCGCTTGCCCAGCTCGAAATCCGCAATGAGCTGCTGGACCGACCACGACTTCACCAACACGTCGGTGTGCAGCCAGAGGTACGGGTTCCAGCCGCGGTCCTTCAACAGGCGGATCGTGTGAAAGAGCAGCCCGAAGTCCTTCCGCGGCTGGTTCGTCATCACGCAGCCGATGACTGTCTTGCCGAGCGCATGTGGGCCGAGCATCTCTGCCGCCCAGGCGCTGTTATCGCTGTCGTCGATGGGGCTGTACCCATGCGGTAGCCACTGGACTTCCTGCTGTAGCGTTCGCTTAATAATCTCGGCGCCGTACCGTCCGTACGCCAGCACCCGATCGAACGCGCGGAGGGCATCGGCCGCTGGCCCAGAAATCTCTCCATTGATGTTCGCCGCATCGACCGCGGTATAGCACCAGCGCTGCACGGGGAGGTCGGCTTGTGTGTAGGCATACAACCTCGCGGGATCCCACACCGCGAACAGCACGCCTGGCTGCCGGCCCCACAGACTCCTATAGATCTCCTGCACGTTCCGCGCGCCCCAATCGTCACTCCGATCGAGCGGCACATGCCGCCATTGTGTCCACACCGGAGGCGAGACCCCGCCGACCTGTACCAAGTCGACAGGGAGGTCAGACGTGACGATCTGAGCGGCCAGATCGCGAGCGATGCGGCCGAGGCCGGTCGGTTCGGCGGGGCCGTCACCGAGGAGGAGGAGGGGGGTGCGGGTCATGCTCAGGCTTGTTCGACTTCGCTCTGGGGATCGTTGAACACGACGGCTTTGATTGCCCACATCGCCGTCGTCTCGTTCTCGGTCAGCGCGATGGACTGATGCCGCGACTGTGGGCAGATCTCTCGAATCAGCCGTTCGCCATCTGAGAAGTGGGCGCGGAGCCTGTTGATCTTGTCGAGGCCGTCGGCACTGGGTTTGTGGTACGCGTACGGTTTGTCAATCGGCATGGGTGTGCTCCTTAGTCGATGTTCAGGTTGTCGTCGTCGCCCACCGTGCTCACCGGTGGCACGAGCGGGGTGGCTTCACTCACCGGCCGTGGTGAGTTCGCGCGCATGCGGCGCTTGCGTGTCTTGACCACCACGCCTGCCGCGGGCGGGGCGGCTTGTGTCGTTACTGCTGCATCAACTTGTGCCGGTGGGGCGGCTTTCGGCTTCCGCGTGCGCTTCGCCTTCACGGGTGTCGTCGGTGCCCGCTTCAGCATCTGCGCCTTGACCAGCCCGAGCACCACCACCGCGACCTCATAGGGCTGGTCGGTGAAGTACGCGAGGACGTCGGCGGCGGGGTCGGTTCGTTTTCGTGGCATCTACTACTCCTCTAGCTGAATCCGAATCGTGTCGTACGCTCGCACGAGGTTTTCAATCTCGACCTCGCGGAACTCATAGAGTGCTGAGCCGTCTTCGGCCATCCGTATCTGTACGACGACAGCACACGTCTCAGGCCACGACTGCAACAGCTCTATGAGTTCACGAACGAGCATCATGGTTAAGCCGTCATATTGTCGAGGTTGGCAAACGCTCTCACCAGCGCCCCGCACGAGCACGCCACCTCCAGCGGATAGGTCCCATCCTCCAGCCGCTGAATCTTCTGCTCGTCCTTCTTGGTCTTGTCGGCCTGGTAGTACTTCCGGCCGCACCCCTTCTGGTTCTCGACCTCCTGCCGCTTGCCCTGCGCGTCCTGTGCCCAGATGTTCTTCTTGTCGTTGCAGTACCACGAGTAGTTGATCTCGGCGGTGAACTCCTGCCCGCGGTGCTCGCCGAGCTTCTGCGCGTACCCCTTGAGCGTGGTGGGCTTGCTCTTCTCGCCGAGCGCCTTCAGCAGATAGTCGAGGTCGCTCGCTTCCACATCGCCGCGCTTTCGCGGCATGCTGTTCAGCCGCACCTGAAACGGCTCGCCGACGAGACTGGCATCCTTCGCCTGCATGATCTGCAGCGGCGCATCCTTGTCGAAGATCACCTGCAGGTGCTGCTTCTCGTTGGCGTCGAAGGTGTCGTACACCCGCGACAGATCCATCGGCAGCTTGAAGCGGTACTTGCCCGGCTGCGGGGGCGGGGTGAACGCGCCGAAGTCCGGCATGTCGTCGTACGTCAGCTCGGGGAGTTTTTCTTCCTTCAGCCCGAGGTCTTGCAAACCCTTTCCACTCATGTGAACACTCCTAGATGATGGTGACTGGTTGAGGACTCGAATCTACTTCGCGCCCGGTGCCCGTGCCGGGGGGCGTCCCGGTGGCTGCGGCACAGCCCCTGCCGGTTTCGGTGCGGCGGCGGCGACTGGTGCAGCAACGGCGGCTGCAGGCTTGGGTGCAACCTGTGGGGCTGGTGCTGCCGCCGCTTTCGGTGTGACAGGTGCCGCCGAGGGCGCTGTCCCAGCACCAGACGGCTTCACAGGCCCAGCGGCTGCGGTGGGAACGGCCGAAGAGGAAGTGGCATCCTCGACCCGTACCGCATCGCCGTACTCCACGATGCCGTCCGGCATCCCCGGGGCACCTGCCAACTGCATGCTCACCGCCTGCTGCAAATCGGCGTCGAGCATCTTGAAGTACACGCCCAGATTGAACTGTTCAAACGGGCGGTTGTCTTTCATCGCCGGATCGATCAGCCGCTGCGTGAAGCCGGGCGAGCCACTCGACTTCAGCAAGTGCCTGCGGCCTTGAGCATCGGTGAACTTCTGCAGGTGCAGGCAGAAGTGATCGTCGCCCGACTCGTCCTTGATCGTGTCGGCCTCGACGATGTTGCCGAACCACTGCGGGGCTTGGGTGAGCGCGGCCTGCCCCGGGAGGTCGACGCCGATCACACTGAGGCCACCTTTGTCGGTGCCTTCGGTGCTCAGCCCTGTGAAGACTGGACTCTCCATCAGCGCAGGAATGCTCAGCGTATTGGCGACAAATTGTTCCGCGCGCGTCTGAGCGAACCCGACATCCGCGCGGTTGTTCCCGCCGAAGCTGATGCTGCCGCTCTTCACAGGGTTCCCAAAGCTGCTCTTCTCACCGCCGATCAGCCCCAGCCCGCGCTGCCGGTCCATGAACTCCATCACCACTGAGCACATGCTCGTCAGCCCGTCGAACGCGACCCCGCCCACTTGTTCAAACCCCTTAGTGCGGCCGGACTCTTCCTTGATCGTCATCTCCTCGACCGGCAGCATGCGATTCGTGCCAGGCAGCAACACGGGTTTGATCAAGCTCGCGCTCGGCACGGTCTTCAGCAGCTGCCCATTCGGGCCGTAGAGGTGGTACTTCGTCGACACGGGGGCAACGAGGTCCACCGCCGCCGCCGTTTCCCCGGTGCGCGGGTTGATCTGGCGCGGCCAGTAGCCCTTGGTGGCGAAGTACAAGGTGTCGAGCGCCAACCCCTCAGCCGAGCGTGTGCGCGTGCGCCAGAATCGGATCAAGCCTTGGTGCATGCGCTTCTGAATCGGCGTCGGGATCGCGCCACCGTCCCACGAGTACAACAGGAGGACCTTCTGATAGGTCTCCCACAGGTAGTCGGCAAAGGTCGCCAGCAGCGAGGTCTTGCCGGCGCCGCTCACCCCAATGACGAGGAGGGCGGTGAAAATCCGCTGCACATGCGCTGGCGTCGCTGCGGGGGGCTGGGTGGTCTGGATCGGTTCGGTCATTTCAAAGCCTCTTGGAGGTACGCAATCTCGCTATTCAGGTGGGCGAGGGTGATCCACTCGCCGGTGGTAACTTCCTCGGGCTGCTCGGTGTAGATCTGATCGCGGAAGAAGATGAGTGCCGCAAGCGTCGTGCGCTGTACTGCTGTGCCAACAAATGTCGCTGTGTCTCCAGCCGCTGCGCCTTCCGATTCACCGCCCACGCTCGGCGCAGGAGGCGGAACAGGTAGAGGTTCATCAGGATCAACAAGGCGATGAGTAGTCCGAGGAGTGGCGTTGTCATCAGGCACCTGTAGTCCTCGTGCGCGCCAGCCGGCGCAGAACGCTTCGAGCGCGAGTGTGTGTGAGTCCGCCGGTCGCGGCGCACGCATGTACCATTCGAGGAAGGCGCCCATTTCCTCGGTGGCCGTTGTCGCTTGCAGGCGATTCCCATACTGCTGTTGCCTCTGTTCAGGCGACACCGCCGTCATGCCTTCCTGCTGCAACCGCCGCGCCCGTTCCTCCGGCGTCACCACCGGATCCACCCCCACATGCTGCCCGGGCTTCCCACTGCCGCAGTGTCCACACCCCTGTGCCAGCGGCGTCTGATTCTTCTCGCCGCACGCGGGGCACGCCCATTCGATCGGGCCGACCTCGGTCTCCGGCCCGCGGTAGCTGCGGTGGACCTGCGCCTCGGGCTTGAGCGCGCCCCAGTCGACGGGCGGCACATTACTCATCGTCGCCCTCATCCTCTTCCGCCAACTCCGGTAGCAGCCCGCGACTGATCGCCACGTCCAACTCGGTACTATGGTGCGGTCGTCTCGCCACGTACCCATTCGCGAACGGATCCTCCCAGCCCTGCTTCTTGAAGCACAGTTTCGTGAACTCGCACTCATGCTTCACGCCAAAGCGTCGGCATTCGAAACTTGCAGGGACTAAATCCTGTAGGCGCTGTTGAAACGTCTCTGACGCCCAGCCATGCCCCGCCGCCTGCACTTCGTACAGTTCCCAGAGCACCTGTTGCCAGCGTAGTTCCTCGCCGACAATCTGGCGCTTGAGCGCGGCGAGCTGCGCGTCTTGTCGATTCATGGGGCCGATGAGGTACACCTGCTTCTCAACGACACTCTGCGGGAGCTGATCGAGCCACCATTCGACCGGCGACAGATCACGGTTGGTACGGTTGACCCACTCCGGCCAGTCGCTATCCTCCAGCTCCCAGACGCCGCGCTTCTTGTGCTCACGGCTCACCCGCCGCGTGGCGCCTAGCTCGTCCACCCACTCATACGCCGGCCGCCACTCGTCCTTGCTCAGCGGCGGATTCCCCGGCCGACAGTACCCATAGCAGAGCGGCGTCTCCTGCCTGGTGACCGCCTCCTCGAAGGGGTCCTTCGGCTGGCTGGTCTTCCGACTACCCTTGTAGGCCGCGATGATGAACGTCTCGCTGACTTCCTTGCCAAAGCGCTCTTCCAGCCCCAAGGTGCCAATCGCCAGCTGCGGCTTGGTCTCCCACTGCGGTGCCCAGTTGTCGCCACCCCAGCCGGTCGTTTTGCCCTCGAAGTAGGCGAGCGTGCCGCCCAGCCGCTTCTCACCCACCAGATCCTGCCGCTGCATCTGGCCGATGCCCAAGCAGCCCTTGGCGTCATGCGCGAGAGGGTCGAGCACCCCGCTGCCCAAGCCGCAGGTACACCCGAGGATGTACACCGACTCCGTCTCAGCCAGGATGATCCTGTAGTGCTGATGAATCCACGGGATGAGGTTCTTCCAGATGAGCCAGACCAGCCCGGCGAGCAGCACGCACTGCTCTTTGACCACAAGGTCGGACGTCTCACTCTGCAGCAGCCCGCGAAAGCCCCTGTGTTCGATGCGCTTCTCGTAGGCGGCTTGGGCGTCCGCAATCGCCGCTCTAACTGTCTGCCGTGGCGGGACCTCGTCATGGTCCTTGAGGTAGATCCACAAGGTTTCGAGCGCCTTGTGCGTGTACCCCCCTGTCATCAACGGGAGGCTCTCCGACTTCTTGACAATGCCGTACCCCGTCGGGCCGTAGTGGTTCTTGAGGTACCGTTCGGTGGCGCAGCGGCCGGCGCCGGTACTGTAGCGGGAACGGTCAGTGAGCCATAGTCCAAGAACCTGTTCAGTCATCGCCGTACAATCAGCTTGAGCATAGGCAGACTGCCCACCACAATCACGGCTAGCTCATAGCAGCCAGCACAGTGGCGCGCAGTACTCCAGGTCGGGGGGACAGACGACCGCATAAGTGTGATCCTTAACTTGTGTGTTAGACCGCCGCCGTGTGTGCCGTGTGCGTCATGTCGTGTGCCGTGTCACTGTGAAGTGCGGACTCTACGTGAATCGGTGCGAGGTTGTCAAGCCCCTTGATCAACTCACTCGTCGACACCCGCCCGAGCGCCTGAAAAAACGCCGTCAGTGCTTCCCGAAACAACTGGGCATCCTCCAAGGTGGTACAGGTCAAGTTCCAGTACACCCCCTTCCAGCCCAGATTCATCCCATGCCGCCGTTGGCCGTTCCCTTCGCGCTTGGTGAAGATCTGCGGTTGCACCCGCAGGCGAATCGGCAACCCCGGGGCGGCCTCGATGGCCTCCCGAATGCTGTCGTCGATATCGTCAACCGACTCGGCGCTGAACGCGATGTCCATGTCTTAGACTCTAGTCTAAGGTCTTAGACTATGTCAAGCCCTTTCTTTTGGGTGTTGACGCGCTTTCTCTGTCTGTGGTAGGGTCCAACCTTCCGTTCCATGCGCTAACCCCATCGACATGCGGTCCCCCGACGCAGCTCACACACCTAGCGAACGGTCTGCGTCGAACGCCCCGGCTGCACCTCCCAGCTTCCTCGACCCCATTCCGGGCATCATCCCCTTCGGCAGCATCTGCACCTTCGCCGGCGCCAGTGGGGTGGGCAAAACCGCCCTCTACGCCTCGTGGGTCCGCCGCTGGCTGGACGGCCAAGACATTTGCGGGCATCCGACCAATAAACCGACCGAGATTGGCGTCTTGGTTGGCGACCGGCGTTGGGCCTCGCATCGTCAATGGCTCGATGCGGCCGGCGTGCAGGAAGGCGAGATCAAGCACTACTCCCTCCGCGATGATGACAGCTTCCCCTGGAACGACCTCCGCCTCTGGCCCAAGGTCTCCGACCTCTTCAACCGTGCCCTCGACAAGCTCGACCTCAAGCCTGGCGCCCTCCTGCTCACTGATCCGATGGCCCTCTGGCTGCCCGGCCGCACGAACGACTACAAGGACGTGGCGATTGGCCTCGGCGTGATGGACCGCTGTATCAAACCGCGGTTTCTCACGAACATCGGGATCTTCCACCAGTCCAAGCAGATCGCGGATAAGTCGCAGCAGTACGTGCGCCCCCAAGACAAGATCCTCGGGTCCGCCGCGACGATTGGGTTCTCTGACACGGCCATGTACCTCCTCGGCCCCGAAGACCTCGATACCAACTACTACGGCTTTGGGTGGGTGCCCCATAACGCCTTAGCCGAAACCTTTAAGTTCACACGGGACGCATGGGGGCTGTTTGTGCCCTACGAAGCCCCCGATGAGTACGACCGTATTGAAGCCGTGTACGACGCCATTCCCAAGGACGAGCATGGCATCAGTACGGGCCAGCTCTTACACCGCTTGCAACTGCTCAAGCTCGACATCGCCCGGCGCACGATCTTCCTCTGCCTCAAGAAGCTCGTGGAGGACGGACGGGTTATTCAAGTCCGCCGTGGCCTCTACCGGCGTGCACAAGTCTCCTAAAAGCGAAAGTCCCGTCTACCTCGGCGCTACCCACCCCCTCATTCCCCCCCTTTACGTTGCACTATTAGATTTAAAACATAGACCTAGTACGTACTTGAGCCGAAGTGCATAAAGTGCAATTTCAGGGGCCGTGCACAAGAAATTAGTGCAATGGACCCCACACTGCACTAGCTTGCACTTCGGCTCAAGTCCTGTGCTCACTAGAGGTTAGGTGCCAAAGTGCACTCGTTTCACACAGACTGATTTGGGGGAAGAAACCATAAAGATTTGAACGAGCGTTCAACGCTCACTTTCGCCCCCCTCTCCGCCTTCGGGATCATGTCCCATCCGCCCATGCACCGGGCACTCCTTCCGCCAGGCCAGCGGCCCACAGCAGCACCCCTCGCGCACGTACCGATTCACCAGGGGATCAGCCTTCGACTTGCGGTTCCTCGCCCAGAACCCCCCCGCCCGCTGTCGGATCTCGGCCAGCTGCCGTACCGTCGCCTTCTGATCCGGCGCCAGCCTCGTCGCCCCATTCGGGCCAATCGGCCAGGCCAAGATCCCCAGCTGGTACCGGACCCCGCAGTCTGGGCACCGCATGACGCTGCTGAGGCCGTTCCAGTAGCGATGTTCAGACTTCCCGGCCCCCCGCCCCCAGACGAGCATGCGACCGCACTGAGGGCACTCCATGCGGCCAGCGAGGGGCACGGCATAGAACCGACTGGCCTCGATTTGATCGTCGCTCACAACGCCATCCGTTGTGTCAGATCCGCACGCCCCTGCTGGGCGAGGTACTCCGGTTGGAAGCGGTTGTAGAAAATCAGGTCGAGGTACTGGTACGGTACATCCGCCGTCGTCTCTCGGCAGTACCGCACGAACTTGGCCCACCGTGCGAGCGCGACCGCATCCCAATGCTCAACCTCTGCCGCGGTCATGCCGTCGACAATGGCCCAGCCGCCCGAGCGCCCCTCGCTGTAGATCGTGACCTTTCGGCCGAACACGTTTTCGGCGTTGACGTCCTCTTCGAGCTGTTCCCAGCCACGGTCGCACGCAGCATGCCACCAGTCGTCTCGAACATCAGCGCTCAACTGCTCAACCCAGTCGAGGGTAAACGCCGTGATCCCGTCCTCCCGCGCGTTTTGGCTCTGGAACAGCGTTAGCGCCTGTTCGAGCCGGAGGTTGTAGATCTTGACGTTGACCGCCGGTTTACAGCGCCCCTGATCACAATGGATCTGGACCTCAGCTTTTCGCATTTGTGTCCCCCTTCCGTGTGCGGTACTAGTACGTACTAGTACGCAGTAGCCAGTACCTGTACAATCTGTTCCCACACCGGCCGCAAGCCTGCCAGCATCCCCGCCGCCAGTGCGACCGCGATCAGCCCCGCCGCTAGGCCCCTCACAGCCCCACCACCAGACACCCCAGTACAAAGCTCACGGTCCCCAGCAGCAGCAGCCAGCCCACCACCGTGCGCCAGCCCTGTACCAGCCGCCCGTCCTCGTCGTCACTCAGCCAGAGGATCGGCATTAGTCCACCCCTTTCGTCAGTACCACAATGGCCGTATTCACGCCTGTACCCGCCGTCTTGAACGTGTCCGGCGGCAGATCAATCCACGCCTCAGCCACAGGCTCGAACCGTGCGCGCTGCCGTGAGCCATTCGCGCACACGGCTACCAGCCGCCCCCCGTCCCGCAGGAATTTCAAGGCGTGCTCAATGTGTGTGATATCGCTGCCGTGGTCAAAGGGCGGATTCATCACGATGCGGTCGAACAGCCCCAGATCCCCGTTGCAGCTGAGGAAGTCGGCCTGCTGCACCACATAGCCAGCGCGCGTCAGCCCTTGGGCGAGGGTGTGATTGATCTCGACACAGAGCAGCGTACCCTTCGTCTGCGTCACCACGGCCGACGCGAGCGCCCCTGTCCCTGCACTCGGTTCAAGCACGCGATCCCCCTCTCGAATCTCCGCTAAGGCGATTACCTGCTGAGCGAGGTCTGGCGGTGTGGGAAACAACGTCGGCGCGCTCACCGTTTGCACGCCGGCTCTGGCCGCTTCGCGCATCTGGTCTAGTTCGATCTGTCGTGTATCTGGTGCGCGCTCTCGCATCGGCCGTGGCGTCGGTAGCGGCAGCGCGGGTACAGGGCGCTCCTCGGGTACGGCGTGGACCTTCGCGTCCGTGAGGAATACGCACACTAGCGCAGACTTCTGCAGGCAGGTACGGACCCGATGCGACCGACTAACGATCCGCGTCCCTTTGTAGTCCTGATTGATCGCCGTGTACTCGGCTTGTGTCATCTCCACTTGCGGGTAATAGATCATCTCGCCTTTGTAGTACATGTTCTCGATTTGCAAGCCGCCCGGCGCGCGGTAGTTACAGAGGGGCAGTTGCGCCTTGGCGGATTTTGGTTTCGGTGCGAGTAGGTGTGTCGCCCCTTGCTCGTCCAGCATGGCGCGCTCGTACACCAGCCGATTCTCATAATGACGTAGCCAGCGCTTCGCCCGGGCGATGGTCCGCCCGTGGACCCGTAGCGCGATCAGCTGCGCTTCTCTTGCGCTCATGCGGCCGGCGTCTAGCTCACTCCAGAGGGTTGATCCGTACGGCTTGCCCTCGGTGGCTGGTGTCGAAATGTGGTCATAGTTGGCGAACGCCGTCGCGCGCTTTACTCTCAGCGCCTCATCGCACGGCGGCCCCTCCTCATACACGCCAGGTCGCAGCAGATCACCCTTGTACGGCCGATTCAAGGCGCCCCACCGCGCGATCCACGTACGCGCCTCCGCCTCCGCCCGTTGCTGTTTGCGCTGATCCGCTTCGATGCCTTTGATTCGGCGCGCTCGGACCGCGGGCAACTCTTTGTACTTGGCATGCCGAATGGCGCCGGCCGCACGGTGTTTCCAGTACTGCGCGGTTTCGAGCATTTTGATCGTGCGCCGCATGCCGTTCTCAATTTGTGCCGCATGCTTGCGCGCGTGCCGTTCTGAGTGGTGGCCGACTAAAATCGGTTGGCCTAGCGGAATATGATCCGCAATGGCGGACACCGCCGCACGTGCGCGCTGGGCATCTTCCGCCCGATGATCTTCGTACTCACTAAAGCGCTCCGCGCGATCCTCTGCCCGATCTAGTAGGCTCGTGTCCTCATCGTTGACGTCGCCAGCTAGCAGTACCGCCAGATCCTCACGATCCGGCGTCCACATAGGCGCTACGAAGATCTCCTGCTTTGGCGCCCAGATGTAGCCCGCGCCGCGTACCCGTTCGTACAGCTCACGAGGTAGGCGTGCGCTCGGGTATAACCTGAGCTTGTTATCGTCTGGGGAATAGGTCGCCCGATCAATCCAGCCGCTGAGATCATCATCTACTGTGTCGGTTGCCATGTTGGGCCGCCTTTGTGTGTGTGTGTGTGCCGCTATGTGTGCTAGTCCGTTATCAGATCCGGCTGTTCGTCCAGCTCCAACCCGAGCATGCTCAGCTCGTCGCTGTTCTGGTATGCCCATTCCGTCACGGCCGCCGGAAATAGATCGCCGTTCTCGCTTGCCCGTCCTGTCCTGAGCTGGTAGGCGTACGCTTCCCCTGCAGCACTCAGGAAGCCGACTAAATTGCTCATGCCGTCCTGAATGTCACCGCCCCCCACGCCTGAGCGCAGATCACTGATCTGGTGCTCACTTCCATCGGGCAGATCGATCCAAATGTCGTATTGCATCCTGCCGTCCCTCGTCCACGTGCCGTACCCGAGTGACAGCCACGCTTCCCCTACTTGTACCGCCGGCATGAGTCGCGCACTAATCGCAAACGGTGCTCTAAGTACCATGATCGTGTCCTTCCTTTACGCTTGTTCCACAACGACTGCTCCACGTTTGCCGAGTCGCATGATCCGATCCGGGTACTCGCCCACTTCGTCACCTACAAAGATCCATGCCTCCGGATTCTCAACACAGGGATAGTAGGGATCGAAGTCTGCTCGACTGGCGAATACCTCCCGCGCGATCTTGAGACTAGAGAACCGTTCGCCGTCCTCCGTTGTCGGTACTGCGTACGACGATCCACCGTGCCATAACATCGTGACTCGCATAGTGTCATCCCCTCCGCCCGGTACTGGCACTCAACAGCCAGTACCAGCGCAAGGTACGACGCCTACTACTTCTCGCTCAAGTTGATCCTGTGCGCATTGCCGTGGTCCGAGACCCAGAACACATCCGGCCAAAACTGGACCCTGTCCATGTAGGCTCTCAGCGCTTGCTCGCACGTGTCGTACTCGCCTAGTAGCGACCTCCGGCCAGTAGGGGAGGACAGGTACCATGTATCGGTTGGATCGGGATTGTGCTTCCTGTCGTGCTCGCGCTCTAGCACGAGCTTCCCGTACTGATAGAAGCGCTCATGGTCCTCTGTGGTGATACTGTCCTCGTCGGGTTCGTCATCGCGCGCACGTTCGTCGAGGTACTCGTTGAGATCGGTCGTTTCGTCGTCCTCGTCTGACTCGTCCGCGCTGTCCTCTTGTGCTGCCGCAATCGCCAGCTCCTCAGTGTCGAATGGTCCGATCGGATCGCTGTCTGGCAAACAGCCAGGCAAGCAGGACCAGTAGTACCAACCGGCAGAGGGTTGACAGTCTTGCAGTGAAGGAATGTCATGGTACATGTCCGCCGTAATAGCGGCCAACCATGATCCATCACGCCGCAATGCGGCCATGTGCAGCTCTTCGGCTGTTACGTAGAACACTTCGACGTCTGGCAACGCGGTCGGTTCGCTTGCTCGCTTCGGATCGCTGTACTGTTGGCTCATACAGGTACCTCTTCCTATGCGTCTGCGTGAACGGTGGCAAGTGGGTTGAGCCGGCTTAGCTCTTTGACAACGACTGCGGCATCAGCTTGTGCTGTAAACGGTGTGGGGAGCGTGCAGGGTTGCATTGGACGCAAGCCAAACAACTCGCGAAGGTCTGATACTTCCTTTGTTCCATCGAAGTTTGCCATCCAACCGTCTGGGGTTGGATATACGCGAATGGTGCCGGTAAAGGTTGTCATGCTGTGCTCTCCTCTGAGTTGAGATTCCTTAGACTACAGCCATCTTAGACTAAGAGTCAAGCACAATCTTAGACTAGAGACTAAGAATCTTTCGCCGGCTCGCTCGCTCAGTCGGCACCTGCGACTAGTGTCAAACTATTGACGGTGCTGTGTGCTGAAATGGAACACAGGTATTGGGGACATGACCGCAGCGACCGCACACCCTTACCTCGCGCCTCGACTGGCGCAGCTCGCCTTACTGCGCACCTTGCTACGCCTCATATCAAGTTGAGGGCCGCCACACTTATCCGCAGCTGGGCCGACAAGAGTCCGCCTCGGCACAGACCATGCCAGGTCGCGTCGCCAAGCATAGTCCATGCCACATTAGTACAGTGGTGAATTGTCCGCGGGGGTAGGGTGGGGGGTGGCTGGTGGGTGAAC
>Ga0137457_1000032_pt1 | contig 40123 bp, 57 predicted proteins | sample EasRivERMGT630_2_FD_102321 | JGI IMG/M metagenome (GOLD analysis project Ga0137457, IMG submission 102321) | Soil microbial communities from meander-bound floodplain in the East River, Colorado, USA - East River MetaG ERMGT630_2 | ecosystem: Environmental > Terrestrial > Soil > Floodplain ...
CACGACTTCATGACTATCGCAGCTTATTAATCTAACCAGGTAAAAAACTAAAGATTCACCATGAATAAATACATAATCCCTCAACTCTCACCAGCCTGCGCAGCCATTACTGCCGGCGTTGCGATATCCTGTACCATAAAGCAGGTTGCGGGAACAACCGATAAGCTGATCCTTTTCAACTTCGATGAAATCGCATCTTATACACGCAATGGAACCAACCCACAGATCATTGAAGCAATTACAATGGTGGTTAACGTTCCTCCATTTACAGGTTTTGCATACGAAGGAAAACAGCAGTCCCTCGAGCCAAAGCAATCCCTTGTAAGAACCAGGTATTCGACAGGCTATGACCATGAGATCGTGTTTAAAATATTCGATTCGCAGCCTGCAACAAAACAGCAGGTTGAAAAAATGGCAGAATCCCGCCTGGTTGCAATCGTTGAAAACAACTTCAAGGGAACAGGTGGCAATGCGGCTTATGAAATCTATGGAATCGACACTGGACTGTTCATGACAGTTGGCGAAAGAATCGTAAGCGATCCTGAAACAGTGGGAGCATTCAATGTGACCCTGAAATCAGATCTGCATAAAGAGGGACATCTGCCTGCAACGTTCTTCCTGACTGACTACGCAACAACCAAAGCACTGGTTGAGGCTCTTTATTAACACCTGAATAGGCTCTGACCAAGCAATCATGATAAACCTAAAAGCGGCAATCTATTCAGGTTGCCGTTTTTGTTTAAAAAAATCACAATGAAAGAATTATCACCCTACGAGGAACAAATTGTAAACGACATCATCATGATGCGTACGGCAGACCTGAAGGTTGAGGCCAACCAAAAAAAGGTTATAGAAGCAAACGCAATTTTATTTGATGGTGAGATATGCGCTACCTGTCCTGGCGACATCACCAATGCGTATTACAGAATCAGGACTTATGTTATTAAACCAATTCAAATGAAAAAACAAATTTCAAACAGCTGCAATTTCCAGCTCAATGACGGTGCGATCGTAATCGATCCACAGGACGGTGAAATGTACACCAATGCTAACCTTACTGATGATGTTGCGGCTCGGGTCCTGGCAAAATACCCGGGTGCAGCAAAACGCTTTAAAAACATTCCTGATTGGGTTGCAACAGCTGCAGCTCCATCACCAGAACAAAATGATTCGCAAGCAAAACAGTCAGCAGTTGATTATGTGAAGGATGAATCCCGCACCCGCGAGGAACTTACTGCCGTTGCCCTGGAAAACGGAATGGAAGAATCCAAGATTAAAAAATTGTCAACCGAAAAACTGCGTAAGGACCTGCTTAAAAAACTTGAATAATGCAGTCAACCATTGTTGATTTCGATGCGCGCATAATTGTAAAGGATGATACCAATTTAGGTATTCTCAAGTACGATCATGATAACGCATATCCGCAGCGGATGAAATTGGCAAAGGAAGCCAGCGGTACTACATCGGACTGCGTGGATATCTATGCAAAATATATTCGCGGCAATGGTTTTGAAAATGCAACCTTCTATTCTTCCCAGGTAAACAGGAAAAAGCACACCTGGGATAAGATTTTAAAACTGACAAGTAAGGATTGTGCGCTCAACAACGGATCATTTGCACTGCATTTTAATTTCAACCTGCTTGGTGAAATTTCAGAAATCAATCATGTTCCCTTCGAAGATGTTCGGCTTTGCATCCCTGATGACATGGGATATATCAGCAAGGTGAAAATTTATTCCGACTGGGGTAAAAAACATTGCCGGACCATTGATGAAAAGAAAGTCACGGAGCATGATGTTTTTAATCCGGATAAAGCTGTCGTGCTTGCTCAAATTGAAAAGGCTGGCGGCATTGAAAAGTATAAAGGCCAGGTTCTATACTTCAATGAGCAGTCAGAAAATTATCCGCTGTCAACACTGGATCCAATTTTCGAACACTGCGAAACGGATGCGGAGCTGAAGTATTACAACAACCGGAACGTGACAACCGGTTTCATGGCGCAGTTCATCTGGGTACAGAAAGGAAAATTTGCAGACAAAAAATCAGAACAGCAGCACGCCGATAATCTGAAAAAATTCCAGGGTACTCGTAACAGTTCAAAAATCCTTCAGATCAATATTGAAAATCCGGAAGAAAAACCTGATATACTTCCCATTGAAAATAATATTGATGATGAACTGTACGCCTACACGGAGAAATCAGTGATGGCGCATATCATCCGCAGGTTTCAGATTCCTACCATCCTTCTCGGGATCCCAACGGAAGGTGCACTGGGTGATAAGAACGACCGGGAAGGAGCAAAAAACACGTATTCAGAAATCACAAAGGACGAGCGCACCATGCTGGAAGCAGTGTTCAGTTTGATTTTTGATTACTGGCATGCACCCGAACAAAACCCTGATAAAAATTTCACGATCATGCCTATTTCGGGCGTGCCGAAAAACACCAGCCCGGAATTGTACAAGGACATGACTGTGAACGAGCGTAGGGTAAACCTGCTTAACCTTCCTCCTACAGAGGAAAAAGCATCAGCAACAAAGCTGCTGGCTGAAACATTAGGCGTTGGAGGTACCCAGGCATTGAAGGAAATCTTAATTGATACCACGCTCACAGATCTACAGAAAAAGAATGCACTCATTCTGCTGTTCGGACTGACTGAAGAACAGGCATCGAGTCTTGTAACAAAAGCATAACTGAAATGGCATCATCCACAAATAGAAAACTAATTTCTCAGGAGGATTTCACACCGTACAAAAGTATTGTTGTGAACTCCGAACCTGCCGACATTATGCCATACGTTGAGGATGCGCAGCTTTTTGATCTTGTTTCCGTGCTTCCTCGTGAGCTCATTGAAGATTTACAGGATAACCCGGAAACAACTCCGAACGTGGCGCTACTTCCTTACGTGCGGCCTGTGATGTGTTATTATGCTTACGCTCGTTACATAACATTCGTAGGTATCTCTGATACTGCTTCCGGGTTTGTGCAAAAGACAAATGAATTTTCAACTCCGGCCTCAGATAAAGTAGTTACCCGGATTAAGCAGGAAGCGCTGAATATCGCTGCCGGTTATGCCAGCTTCCTGGTAAAATTCTTAAATGACAAGGCTGCTACTTACCCTCTGTGGAAAAACAGTTGTGTACCAGGCAGCCCGGTAAAATCAGGTTCAAGCATTTCAGCAATCTCATTAAGATAAAATGGCGACGCTATCACAAATAATATTTCGGGTAATTGTAAAACTGGGGTGGACCACAAAAGGTTCTGCTCTGACATGGACGGAGCTCGACACCAATCAGGAAGCGTTACTGGATGCGATACTTGCATTACAATCCGCAGCACTTGCAAATGTAGCTCCGTATAATCCGCTTACCGTTTATTCGAATACACCCATTACCTATGTGAGTTACAATGGTAATATGTACCAATATATTAACGGTACTCCATCTGCAGGTGTTACTCCGGATTCAGATCCACTAACATGGCAATTGACTTCGACAGGAGCGTTATCGCATCAGCAGGGAACTGATCAGACCGTAGGGCTCGGGACCATTTACCCGACATCGCATCAGGAGTTATGGGGTGTTGTGAATGGTCAGGTGATACCAACAACTGTTGTTGCGTTCAATGCACTTGTTGGCGGATCAGCGTTGATACCAAATAGAATTTATTATTTTGATACAGAAGGGAATTATATTGTTCGAGCCACATCAACAAGCACATGGTCGCCAAGAGGAGCAAAACTGGATTACGTTCCGGACATTACAAATTATGCTCAATATGATGAAGGCGGTTCATATTCAATTAATGATCGCGCAACATATAACAATAGGGTTTATAATAATTACACCGGAGTTAATGGCGGCATAACACCCGACCTTGATTTTTCAAACTGGATTGAGGAAACTGCCGGAACAGCGCCATATTATCTTAAAAAGATTCGTGACTGCATTGTGTGGATGGACGCAACAAATATTTCAGGCAGACACTTTGTTGATGATTATGGTAATGAATTTCCAACCACAGAAATAACATTGCATGGTTCATCAGATCAGAGTAACAATACACTGAAAGGCGAATCAACAATTACAAAAGCATGGAACTATCGTGGGCAGATGAAAAACAATGTGCTTATTAATAGTTACATTGAGATGTCAGATGAATTAAATACTGATGGCAGAGTAAATAATAACATTTTTGAAAATGCAAATTTTATTGTTGGAGATGGAACAAATGATTTTCCAAATCGCGGAACAGTAGAAAATAATGTAATAAAAAATTGTGGTGTGATTGCGCCAGAAGGATTAACAGACGCAGCAGTTCTCAGTGGATTAACAATTGACCTACCGGGACAAACAATATATCTGGAAGATGATACAGTTGCAAGCAGCGGTTATCTTACAATACACGGCGGGAACATTCCAAGGCAGGTGAACATATCCAGCGCACAAACAACAGACATTACTGCATTGGGAATTTCTGCAATGGATTTATATGGCATATATACATACTCAGGCAATCCAACACTTGATACACTTACAGGCTTCCCAAATCAATTCCCGGTGCATCCTGTAAAGATAATGCCAGTTGGAGGAGCAACACTGGATATAGACACAAAATCATTCGGAGGAGGAATCGCGCAGGATCAATTTCTGTGGGATGGCACAACTCTTTCGCTTGACGGTGACAAGGGTGATTATATAATCGCAGTTGTTGACCGTCCCGATATAATGAGTGGTGACAGAATCTGGAGAATTATTCAAGTTATGATTAACGCATAAACCATGATACGGGTAAACACAGGTGACGATATACTGGTAAGCCTTATGCTTTATGTTCCGCATGAAAAGTTCCGGATCGATAAAGAGTATTCCCCTGGTGACATCGTATGGTACAATGAAGTGTATTACGAATATCAGAATGTAGCTGCTTCTACCGGAACGCTTCCTTCGGATTCATCTGTGTGGACTGCGCTTGCAGGAAGAAAAAAATATGACACGCAGTACATCACAAAAATGATTATTCATTTTCATTACCAGGGAACACGTGAACCGATATTTAAATTTTCAATAAATGCAATGGCAGGTTACGGCACGATCAACACAGCTGCGATTGCCAGCTCTATTGTTTCCTGTGAAATACTTGCAGCAGATACCACAAAGAAAAAAGAAGGAGTGATCGTAGCCACCGTAAAGTTTGTGGAGAATTTACCTGTTGTGGGAGAGAAAACAAGAACTGAACCTGATATACCCTGCTTTGTGTTTAACAATCCATCAACTGAATTTATAACACCGTTATGAGGCGCGAAATTGATATTGATGTTGAGGTTTCGAGAACCGTGAAAGCGGAGGCAAATGTCTATGGTGTTTACATCGTGAATGATGCTGAACCATGTCCTGAACCAGAGATCAGACTTTATTCGGCACAGGTTCCTGTTACAGGAGGATTTACTTCTGATACACTGGTTGCTGGTTCTTACGGAAGTGGATCATTTTCATCTACTCAGTGGGCTGACCTTGCTATATTTTTACAGACAAATGTTACTGCTGATTGCGGTGCTACATTGGAACAGGGTGATGCAACCTTCCTGTTTTTTGTTGCATTAGCTGTTCCTCCATTTAACTGGACATGGAACGGCAACCTTATTTTCTTTAACGATCTCGGAGTTGCTTCGATTGGTTGCTATGATACCGGATTATTTGCTTTCGGCGGCGATCCTGATCCGGTTAACTGGACTTCGCTACGCATTCCAACTAATATCGGTGCTGCTGAAATTCAAGGAACGACTCCAAATTATGGTGATCCTGGATTTCAAGCAGCGTGGCAGGCATTCGCTACACCAAGCTTTGGCGCAAACGCTATTGCTGAATTTGAAATAACACCAACGCAAGTACGATTGCAGGTAAAAAATACATACTTAACAATGCAGTCTGTTGTATCAATTGGTTCTCCCGGTCTGCAAACCGACAATTTCTCACCAGCAGCATGTCCATAAAACCAACTATATGAAAAATCTAATCAAATCAATTTTACTCGGTGCTCTGATAACCATCATTGCATTAACTATGCTCAATGCTCAGAGCCGAACATTTGTAACTCCGCATCTTCTCGATGACTTCGCATCCATAACGGTTGCCGGGTATAACGGTGCCGCTACTGTTGCGCAGGCTGGCGTTGATCCTTCAGTTTACAAAGGAATGGTTATTACCAGTACTGATTTATACGACTGGGCAAATCTGCAGTATGCCATGTACCTGGAACAGCAGACCGGGAAACCGATAAATCTGTGGGGAACTTTCAAAGGCATTAACAAGATGATTGATTTGGGAAAGTATAATAAGAAACTTGTCATTCGTGGAAATTGCGCCGAAGTTCAGGCTACAGGAGCGGGAACATTTTCTGTGTTTGGAAGGCCACAACCAACAAATGTGAGTGATGCCAATGTTATGATCGCATCAAAATTTGACATTGAAAATCTGACAATAAAATGTTCATCTCTTAATCAGGTTGGCTTTGAACCAGGACCTACATACGGAAGCAGATACGAAGCTGTTGATGTATCAGGTGCAGGAACCGGAATACTTCTTCGATTTAATTTGATGGCAACAGTTAATCGTTGCATGTGGAACGATTGCAAGCGAGGTATCATACTGGACATTCTACCCGGCACGTCGTCAACGTCAACGCAGAATAACGGCACGACAGTTTCTAATTGTCGCGGTTATCTATCGGCGAATTTTGTTTGTGATGTTGGATATGGAAACTACGGTTCAGGTGGCGTCACGAATGAATCATGTATTGTAGAAGGGTATAAATGTAAAGTTGGGTGGCTCGTTGACGGAATGGGAAACACTACCACAAAAAGAAATTACATCAACAATCCGCACTGGGAAACGGTGCAGGGAACGCTACCCGCTGGACAGGGTGAAGCAATGATAAAAGTTTGGATGCCTGATGGTGTAATAACAATTTCAAATTGCAAGAATGATTATGCTTCAGTTTTACTTGACGTGAAAAGTCAGGGCGGCTGGCCTCTGATTGAACTTAGCAATGTTTCCTGGTGGAAGGCTCCGGCAGATGGTAAGTGGATCAACTACGATCCGGCGAGTACCGGAGGAGCTTCTTTTAAACTGATTAACGTGAGGAAGACTCAAGCTCAGATCATGTCCGGGTTCGCGGGTAAAGCGGTTACTCAAAAATGTGACCTCGATAACGGAGCTCACAAAGTTTGCATTCAATAAGTGCATTAACATTTAACCTCCCCCGGTTCAATGATTATGACGAAAGAAAAGTTTGTTCTCACCTGGCGAATTGTCGCACTCTCACTTTTGTCGGTGCTGACAGTTGCTTCATCAATTGGCGCATTCTTTTTTGTCAAAGTTTATGACATGGTAGATTACTCCTTCAGGCAAAGTATCCAGGCAGAAATTGAGGGCGAAGAAATAAAGCGCATCAACGAGCGCCAGGATATTATTATGGTTACTCAGAGTCAAACCATCAAGGAACAGGGTAAGGATATCAATAACTGTGAGAAAAAAATTGTCAGGCTTGAAACCATTTTGAATAAAGAATTTGAATACGAATATGAACAGGACAAAAACTGAAAGCCATGCAGAAATACCATTTGCGTTTCGCCGATGAACATTGGGTGCTCTTCAAGTCTGGTGAGGAACCCGGGAAGTTGAAGTGGATGAATAAATCTGAAGCGATCTCCGATTGCCGAAGATTATTAAAAGGGCTTGCGACGGAAAAGGAACCTATCAGCTTCGAAGTCCATAATAAAAAGGGACGGATTCAAACTGAATATACATATCCGCGAAGCGCGGACCCGAGAAAGAGTAAAGGATGAAGGAAGAATTGTTCGTTTACCGGGACGCAAATACAAAGCTGGATTGTCCGGGGCTATTCGTGTATAAAAATGAAATCATCTGTCATTCCCTCGAGGACATCGATCGGGATCTGTGCATGAGTATGACGGTGAAAGAAATCATGAGTAAGAAGATTTACGGGCAGACAGCGATTCCTTACGGCAGGTACAAAATGAAGTGGTATGATTCACCAAAACACGGAAGAGTACCGCTCCTATTAGGTGTGAAGGGATTCAGTTTCGTCGAGATCCACATTGCAAACTGGGCTACACAATTACAGGGGTGCATTGCTCCGGGACTTCGCAAGGGAGATAATTCAGTTCAGGATTCTGCAAAGGCATTCAAACTTGTGAAAGAACTTATTCGTGATGAAAAAATAGAATACATCAACATTCTAAAAATGGCAGCATGAAAAACTGGTACGAATCAAAAGCAATATGGGCAGCGGCAGGACTGCTTGGTCTTGCTGTATTCCGCTATTATGATACTCATGATTGGGATTCGGCAATGGTGCTTGTAATGAATGCGCTTGCTGTGCTTGGAATCAGAACCGGAACGCAGCGCATAAAATGAAAAAGCATCTACCTGATATCCTTATTCTGATTATGGCCGGAGCCGGAATAATTCTAATGATTTTAATTAAACACCTATGAAACTACTCAAAGACTTAACCTCCGAACTCGACTCTATTGAAATTGAACATCTGGAAAGTGTTGAGATTTCCGAAAACACAGACCCGAAAGAAATCCTTTCCATCATCGGTTTATTCGCACCCATTTTCATTGCAATTCTGGAAGTCTGGAAAAAGATACCTGGTCGGAGACAGGAGGTTAGAAACATGAGACTGGACAAATCTATTGCCGCACTACGTATGGCATCCATCTTCAGTACCATCAAATTCAAACAATAATTCACTTATAAGTTAACAATCAAAAACCAAAAACAATGTCTGAAAAATTAGGAACAGAAAACCTCGAAAGGGGTGTATTACTTGCGGTTGATTTCGCAAACAAAATTGATGAAGCAACTGATGACGGCTTCCAGCCAGTAGATCTTCTTGCTATTGCAGGACCCGCTATGCAGGTGCAGGGAGTTTTAAAAACAGGTCCAGAAATGAAAGCTGAATTAGATGATTTCAGCATGGAAGAGCGTACAGGCATGAAGACAAAAATAAAAGATCAACTACAGGTTGGTGATGCAAAAGAGGAGCTTGTGGATGATGTAGTTTCTGATGCCGCCGACTGGTTGGCTGCAAGCTACAAACTTCAGAAAAGCATTCGTGCGCTCCGCTCTGTAGCAAGTTAACCGGAGACGGTCTGCAAAATAAAGCCTCCTGTCATTCCCGGGAGGCTTTATTATTTGTAAATTATACTTTACATTTGGGGTATGAGTTGCAACGCATTAATGTTTGATCCACCCCAATACAGGGATTATCAAAAACATCACCTACGAAAAGAAAATTTACAAGAGGCGTTTTACCAATGGCTGAATATCAACTGGGAGCTTTTGGATAAAAAGCAACAAAAGGATTTGCACTGGTTTTACTGGTGGTCAGAAATTGTTAGGATGGATGCTGAACCTTTTTTTTCAGAACACCCATGGGGTCGCGAAATAATCAATCCCACAATTTCAACCAGAACCGAATTTGTATTTAATGTTTTCGGAAACATCTATAGAATGACTGTTGAACTTAAAAATAAATAACATGTGCGACGGCAAAGAAATTCCCCAGATAAAACGAATAGGAATTGCATCTTCTGATGATCCTGAAAATATTGTTTGGAAAGATGTGGATGATAAATATTTCAGTGAGGGGGAAACAGCACCCGAACGATATCCCGAATCATACGAACACAGGATCACATTTATAGATAAAGCACCTCATTTAAAAAATAAAACCTGAAAAGGTGGAGTCTGCCCTTACTCGCCCGGCGTAACTGCCGGGTTTTTTGTTAAACCGGGGAGCCGCCAATGCTCCCCGGCCATAATTTTAACTGAATATCCACAGGATCACATCAACCAAACAAATAGCAATGCGAATCCACGTATTCACAGATATCTTCTTCAAGAAGTTTTTCATAGAATGAGGTTTTATCGGTTAGGATTAAACCCTCATTTGATTTGGCAAGAGGACAGGCCAACGCTAAAAAATTTAGGCCTTAAGGATGGTCCCACCCACGCAACTGAAAAAGCTCCAATAATGGAGATATTAAAATCAAAAGTAAAAAATCAAATGAATATTGTCAACCCCCTTTACGGTGAGACCAAATAACTTGCTTAAGCATAACGTTCGATTTGATTTTTTCCCTGCAATTCTGCTTTTTTTGTTTGTAAACCTGTTGATAAAAATCACCCCCCTGGGGGTAGAATGGGGGTTGACTTTTTACTTCATGTTCTTACTGAACTGCTCATTCTTTTCAAGTCCCAACGACTTCAGATAAATCTGCGTCATATCAAGGGAGTGGTGCCGCAGCTGCCGCATGATCGAATGAAGATCAATTTTTTCCTTGTATGCGGCCACAACACCAGTATGCTTCCAGGAATACAGCGTGAGATTCTTGTTGCCGAACTTCATGGATTCGAGTAAATCGCTGTGCATGGCGCTGACACGGTTCCTTCCCAGGCTCTCCGGTCCCGGTTTAAGTCCGCGCCCGAATAAAAACCATTCCCCTGGCATTTTATCGTATTCCATCAGCTTCAGTTCCTCCATAAATGCATCCGGGATCTCAACGGCCTGCTGTCGTTTATTCTTACTCTGGTGGCCCTGTATGATGATAGCTCCAAGGTCCATGCGGATATCACTCACCCGAAGTCGGAGCAGCTCTAATGGCCTTATATACGTGAAATAAATGAACCTGGTAAAAAGCCTCAGCTCTGGGGTCATAGCTGCCCACAATTTAGCTCGTTGCTCATCAGTAAACGCAATGTTTTTTCCTACTTCCTGCCGGTATTTCTGCGTCCCTCGGAACGGGTTCACATAATCCTCATGGTTCTCGGCGTAATAATTGAAAATAGCAGTTAAAAAGCCCCTGATTCCGTTGATGGATTTTCCTTTCTGACCGGCACGCAGCAAACTTTCGAGGAACGACCGTGCCATAACCTTATTGATCTGGTCCATTTTGGTTTCCTTATCAGGGAGCCATTTCTCAAATGCGTTAATTGCGTAGTGGTAACTCTGCCAGGACCGGTGACGGAGCTGATTTTTTCTTAAGTCCACAATTTCCCGAAGGACTTGCAAAGCTGGAGGGTCCAGGATTACATAACCTACACGAAGAGCATTGTTAATTTCCCGTAGCATTTGCCTTGCAAACTGCCGACGTTCGGGAATAAGTTTTATCTTATTTATCCCGCATCTTTTCTTGAAAAGTCTGCCATTTTTATCACGCCAGTAGATGAACCAATCCTTGGGATTGGCTGTCGAAAGTTTCGCTTCCATCTGTTCCGAAATCTGTTCCGGGTTTTTTACAACTGACTGAAAATCAAATGCAATTTTGACTAAGTGCCCAGGACGAGATTAACTTTTCGAAGATATCGCTTCATATCTGCCTGAGCGTCAAATCCAATTTATTTCAATTTGGTCAGTTTTATAGTGAATTTTTGGACCTGTTCCGGGTGATTGTTCCGGGTGATTATTGTCCTATCCTGGATATAATATCCATAGTTCGCTTTTCGCAAAAATCATCAACGAGTTTCTTAAATTCAGCTTCTTGTTCTGCAACCTTTTCTGATAATTCCTGACCTGTTGATCCTTTAATCTCCTCCTGCATTGTAAGTAGCCTTCTAATGATTAATTGATTTTGCCCTTCCTGCTTTGCCAGTAGCATAATAACCAAATACATGAATTGTTGAATACTAATTTGTAAAGGTTTTTCACTTAGCAACTTTTCAAGATCATCAACATTTACGTCTTTCATTCGAATTACATATCAGCATAAATAGTATATGGATTTAGACCGGGTAATGTACCAGGCGCTAGTATAAGTTCACTTACTTCTGTTGCCATATTATAAATAACGTATGGGTGCTCATTGCTTGTTTGAACATAATACTCTTGAAGAACCTTGCCTCCCATTTTGTTATTGCCACGCATTTCAAAAACGTATAAATATGAAGCAACCTCATTGAGTTTATTCCCCAGGCTATCGCCGATCGTTTTACATTTTTCTAATAAGACCTTTTCTTTTTCAATTTTAAGTTGCAATTTTTCTAAATCTTCTTTGGAATATGAGCCTGGATAGCTTCTGTTAAACGATGAGTTCGACTTGTGCATTCTTTGATCTTCTTCAATTGACTGGGCGCAGTCCTTTAAAATATATTCCAGGTTTTTTCTATATGTAATCGAATCCAGGCATAAAAGCGAAACGAATTCATAGCTTTTGGGATCGTGCATTTCTTTTTGAAGTTTTCTTTCGATTGACTTCCTAACCATTCCATCTCTGTCAAGTATTTCTTCGGCTTTATTTTCCGATTTCCCTGTATTTTCTGCTGTTGGTTTACTATCTGTTGCACAACCCAATATCAGCACCAATGGAATTAATAAATGAATTTTCATGGCGGTTAGTTTTTTACTTGGTTTTTTAAAATTGCAATCGTCTCATCCTTCGATTCAATAATCCTTTCCAGAACTTTTATTGTTTCATCCCTGGCTTTAATAATTTCTTCAAGATGCTTTATATTATTATTAACTTCTTTAGAATCAGAAGGTGGGGTAATGGCCTTTGAGACTATGTCTCTACTAAAGAAGTTTAAATCTACCCCAAAAAACTGGGAAATTCGTATCATAATATCTTTATTAAAAGTTTCGTTGGCAAGCATTTGCGAAAAAGCCGATTCAGATTTATTGAGGTGTTTAGCCAGGTCCTTTTGTTTCAGGCCCCTCTTTTTTAATTCCGCTTGTATGATTTGAGAAAATTTATCCACTGATTTTAAGGTAGTTAAGTTAATTTTTAACCTGTTGTTTAAAACTTCTTTAGATTTTACTTGCATTCTTTATGAATATGTAATTATCTTTACCACGTCTTTACGATTTCATAACAAAGTAAAGCCGCTTTTAAGCAAAAGAAAACGAAGATACAATGTTTATACCTAAAAATCAACTAAAAAAGTGGGCCGGTCTGCGGGAGCAGGGCGACCTAACTCATATGTCTGAGGAATCCGAAGCCATTTCCGGCAAGCGGATAACCCGACAAACATTAGCACTGGCGCTGGAAAGAGGAAAATGCAATGAGAACACATATAAGGTTCTACTCACCTTTTATTCCAGAAAAGAAGAAGCTATCCACCAATGACCCGTCAGGAAGCCATATCGCGACTTGAAGACCTCAAGGTTGAGAATGAAAAGCAGCGCCGGGAACTGGAGCTGATTAAAAGCTTGCTGACCCCACCGAAAAAGAAGGCGGTCGTGAAGAAAGATTTTACCACGCACATTAAGCGGTCACTTTCCAAAACTCCGAACATCTACAAATGAAAACCATCAAACAAATCAATGAATTCTCCGAACACGCACTGGCAAACATCTGCTGTTCCGGAAATAAAGCATGGTCCGCAGCAGCGATGAAAGAATGGGGCCGGCGCAAAAAGCAAAAGAAAACTGCAAAATAACTACCACAAAATACTACCACAGTTAAACTTCAGAAACATGACCGCACAAGTTACTTACGATGAAATCAATCCAGGAACACAGGAAGCAATCGCATCCAATCACCTGGCGCTTTTCGGAAACTCACTCAGAATGTTGGAAAACGACATTAACAGCACCATCATAGAAACGGAGATCGAAAACCTGGAAAAGATTTTCCGCATGATACAACATAATGAATCTAAAATACGCCGGCTCAATGCTGATTTGAAATCATACAAAGTGTTTCCGGCGATTTCCAAGCTGGTTAATGAAACGACAAACAGGATTCGCTTTCAGCATCGGGTGCGTCAGCGGTTGTTTGGAATGTGGAGAAGGAAGGTTGAGAGTATGATCACTCTCATATAATGAAAAAGAGGGCAGCACCTACCACGGAAACTGCCCTCAGTTAAACTTTCAGAATCGCAAATATATAAAACTTCAATAACATGGCAAATGAACCTTTAACACACTGGAAAAAATTAACCAACCCGAATTATATCGGGGCGTACACACTCGATCCAGGGCAGGATATGATCTTGACGATTCGTAACTGCATAAGAGAAACAGTAACCGGTGAGGCCGGAAAAAAAGAGGAGTGCACAATACTGTACTTCATGGAAGCCGGAATAAAGCCAATGATCCTGAATAAAACCAATGCGAAGACCATTGCAAAGATTCACGGCACTCCTTACATACAGCAGTGGGCAGGTAAGCAGATTCAGATTTATTCAAAACAGGTTGATGCTTTCGGAACCACAACCGATGCGCTGCGGGTTCGTGATTTCGTGCCGCAATCAAAGCAGCTTGATATTACGGATGCTCTTTTCAAACTGGAATCATGCGAAACTGTGGACGAGCTGAAAGATGTGTTCCTGAAACTTTCTAAAGCGGAGCAATCCCATAAAGATGTCAAAGCCCGTACCGAAGAACTCAAAGAAGCATTAACCGCTAAAGCTACTCAGCTATGATCGTACACGAATTTGAACAAGGATCACCCGAATGGTATAACATAAGGATCGGGAAAGTTACCGGAACAACACTGAAAGATGTTATGAAGCCGGATAATCTGCCGCTGGTTGACTCCCTGATTGGACAGCTTCTCTCCGGTATGGGTGAGCTTGATGATTACATGTCCGACGATATGCAGCGCGGAATCGAGTTGCAGCCTATTGCAATTGATTTTTATCAGCAGGAGACTGGCCTTGTAGTTTCTCCTGCTGGCTTTCTGCAATCAACCAGGTTTGAGAGGTTCGGAATGAGTCCGGACGGATTGGTTGGTAAGGTCGGCGGTATCGAAGTGAAATGCCCAAAAACAAAAACGCATGTAAAATATTTGCGGATGAACCAGCTTCCGAATGATTACCGCTGGCAGGTGATCAGCGCGTTTATGATTAACCCGGAATTGGAGTGGTGGGATTTTATCTCCTTCGATCCAAGAGTGTCACAGCGGCCTTTGTTCATTCACAGAACAAAGCGCGAAGATGTGACTGATGATATTAAATCCGGATTGGATGCACTTGAAAAGTTCTTTGAAAAACTGGACAAATATCATAAACAGATTCTGTTCCCGGAAAAAGTTGCAGCATAATTATTCACCCTTAAAATAAAAACCAATGTCAGACGACAAAACTTACCCAAATGAAAAAATCACCGTGAAAGGTGCAACCCTTTCCGATGATGGCTCCCTGTCTATTACATACGACAAATGGACCGAGAAATCCGAAACCGAAAGGTACCTGTCAACAATCGATGATGATTGCGATGCCCTGGTGCACGATGACCTTCGAAAAACTTTTAAAAAGTTGGTAAACCACATGTGCAACCTCTGCGACCTGAAAGAAATGAAGCACGTAAATGTTCAGGAGGAACCTTCCGAGAAGCTGGATAACATTTCCGTTTCCGGTTTCAAGTTCACCAACAAAGGAGGTGTGATCCTGACCGGCCTAAAGCGGTTCGGAAACAAGATCCTGAAGCTTTCCTCTCCGGAAACATTCACCGATGAAGGCCGGGAAACTTACCCGCATGTTGAGCAGTTCGCAACGGATATCGCTGATGCAATGTTCGAAGTGGAAGCTTACATCGGAGGTAAGTGTGCTGCCGTGCAAATGGATATTGGCTTCGGTGAAGATGAATCAGAGCAACCAGTTGCTGAAGAGCTTTCAAAAAAAACTCGTAGGGCTGCAAAGAAGTTGAAAGAAACCCTCGATGAGGCCGGAGTTACCATGTCGGTTAGTAAGGCTTCGTAAAAAATTAACGCAAGGCAGGATAGCCAAATGCTCGATCGTGAGAAGACCCCGGAACCAATAAGAAGCCGGGGTTATTTTAAACCTTCAACCAAAAACTACCACAATGGCAAAAACTTTAATCTTCAAAGATCGTGATGAATTCCTGAAACGGGAGGACAAAACTATCAATGGCGTCTCTCAGGAGTTCGCCGACAACAACCCGAAGTTTGAAGCGGACAACGCTTCAAATGAGGGTTGTTGGAACTGCCGCGATTGCAGCTCTTGCCGCTATTGCAGCGATTGCAGCTCTTGCCGCTATTGCAGCGATTGCCGCTATTGCAGCGATTGCAGCGATTGCAGCTCTTGCCGCTATTGCAGCGATTGCAGCTCTTGCCGCTATTGCAGCGATTGCCGCTATTGCAGCTCTTGCCGCTATTGCAGCTCTTGCCGCTATTGCAGCGATTGCAGCGATTGCAGCGATTGCAGCGATTGCAGCGATTGCAGCTCTTGCAGCGATTGCAGCTCTTGCCGCTATTGCAGCTCTTGCGAAAAAATCGAGAATGAAAAGCGACAGGAAAAAATGAAAGGCGAAAAATCACCTTTCATTATTCCTGTCATTCCCAATATCCACCAACAAGTCCTGGCGGCTGTATCTAATCCTGGTGCATTAGATATGAGCAGCTGGCACACCTGTGACACAACACACTGTCGTGCCGGATGGGTTATTCATCTTGCTGGTGAAGCAGGTTATGAATTGGAAAAGAAAACCGATCCGATTTTCGCAGCAATGCAGATTTACAAAAAATCCTCAGCCATTCACGTCGGACCGAATAAATTTTTCGAGAATAACGAAGGTGCCCTGCAGGATATGGAGCGATGTGCAAAAGCAGAAGCTGAACTAGTGGAAAATAAATAACCATGAATCTGCAAATCCAATTCCCGCCACATAAGAAAGAGCGCACAGCTGAAGGTACTCAGCATGTTCAGCAGAACGCTGTGAAGTTCGGAGGCAACAGCAAAAAGCTCATGCAGCACTGGCAGAAACAGAACATTCCACTTTCGGATGATAACGCGCGTGCATGGTTATCAGTTCGGAATCTGGCTCAACGTGTCGCGGATCTCCGGGACAATGGTGTGATCATCATGGCAGACTGGAATGAAATGAAAACTCACAAAACTTACAAACTCGGGTGCCAGTGTGCAGCTCCAGGAAGAGATACTACAGGATGCTGGTTGCATGATCCAAATAAGAAACTTTAATAATATAAACTATGACTACCACAGAGCAAAAAACCGTAAATGAATTACTCCAAGTCGCAAGGGATTTGAGGGAGGCGAACAATAATTTTCGACTGGAAGTTGAAGCCAAGCTAAAAAGTGTAGAGGGCAAAATTGAACAGAAGCACTATCCTATGATTTTGGAAAACGAAATTCAGCTGGCTGTTCAATCTTCAATAAAAACAGCAATTGAAAGTGCATTAACTGGATATAATTCTCCGCTACAAAAGTATGCTGTTAATGTTGTGCAAAAATACCAATCGAGCATAGAAGCCATTTTCGACGGAGTGGTATCGGAAGCAATAGCAACGGATGAATTTAAGCAGCGGGTAAGAGATGTTTTGATCAGCAAAATTGCAAAATCAATGGTATCCGGTGTTGATGGAAGTGTTGATAAAACTATCAACCTGATGAAACAGGATGCGGTTTTCAGAAGCCGCCTGACTCTTGCAGTGAATGGATTGGTTGACGAATTTCTTCAGAAAAAATAAACCAGCGAAAAAGGAAACCTGACAAATGAATCTTAAAAATTACACATCCGAAGTCCCTGCAAGCAAAAGCATGGGATTAATAACCGAAATGCTTGTTGAGATAGGAGCATCAAATATCAATATGCAGTACAAGGATAAAGTCTGTGTCGGAATTACTTTCCTGATTTTCGATTCTAAAGTAAACCAGACAATCCCTTTTCACTTGAAAGTCCGCTCAGAGGAATGCTTTAACATCCTCTGGAAACAAATTAAAAAACCTATTGAAGGCACCCGGGAACGGCTCATTGAACAAGCTAACAGAACTTCATGGAAAATCCTTTCTGACTGGGTGCAAATACAGTGTTCAATGATCATGCTCGGACAAGCAGAACCACTTCAAATGTTCCTGCCATTCGTGTATGATGTAAAAAATGACGAGACTTTCTATGACAAGGTTGTGAATGGAAAAGCTCAATTGATGTTAACGACCGGATAAACTAAAAGCAATTAGGAAACCTGACAAATGACCTACACGCTCGCCTCCACACTACCAGCCTCCATCACTCACATTCGAAAAGATTCGATTCGGGAAAGCCTTTCCGATTTCCGGAATATGGAACACCGACTGGAATATGTCATGACTGTGAATGATGTTGAGGTAATCAACGATTCTAAAGCTACGAACGTTGGTTCTACTTGGTACGCACTGGAGTGCATGGATCGACCTGTGATATGGATCGCTGGCGGCATCGACAAAGGAAATGACTACCGGCAGATTCAACCGCTGGTGAAAGAAAAAGTGAAAGCGATCATACTTCTCGGTCCCGGAAACGAGCACATGGTTCAAGCATTTAATCATCTTATCCCGTGGATCAATACTTCCAAGAGTATGGAAGAAGCAGTTACTAAGGCGCTGTTACATGCAAAGGATGGTGATGTGATTCTGCTCTCACCTGCATGCGCCTCCTTCAACCTCTTCCAGAATTATGAAGACCGCGGACGTCAATTTAAAACCTGGATAAACCTACTGTCATGACCGGAATATTAATCGCAATCGGAGTTCTGTTTCTCTGTGCAGTTGCAATCGCATGGGACATGTACTATGAGAATATTACGGATGAAGAACTGTGCGAGCACCATGGAATTTATCACCGCCGCGATCAGGTGTGTGAAATGTGTTACCAGGAAGAAATGTCAGAAATAGAAAATATGTCATGAGCGATAAAATAAAAACCAAGCTGCAGTTAATGTCAATCGAATTGGTGAATCAAAAATACAGTAGCCACTATCTTTTAACATTTGAAGGTCAGTGGCCTTCGGAACTGGTGAAATTAAAGTTTGAGAATATCTCCGGATACAGACCGGGGAACTGGTATGAATTGGAAATTCATATAACTGAAACCAATATTCCAGCGTAAGGAAAATGAACCAAATAATAAAAGGGAGAAACGAATTTGAAATCCGGTTTCAGTACCGGCAGTTCATTGTGAACGCCGTTAAGGAACTTCCCGGAAGGCGTTACCGTTCCGATTCAAAATGCTGGACCGTTCCGCTTTCGTTTGCTGACAAGGTGGAAGCATTCGCGAAAAAATACCGGTTTGAGTTTTCGGATTCTTCTAACCCACATCAGGAAATAAATTTACCTGCTTTGCCTCCACTTCCTGAGCTTACACAAACGATCTACCTCAAAGGTGATATGTTCCCTTTCCAGAAACGTGGTGTTGCATACGGCCTTCAGAAGAAGCGTCTCATCATCGGCGATGAGCCCGGACTTGGAAAAACATTACAATCCATTTCCATCATTACCGGTGCCGATGCTTTTCCCTGTCTGGTGATCTGTCCCTCCTCCTTGAAAATAAACTGGCAACGTGAATGGAGCATGTGGACTCACAAGCGCGCCGTGATCCTGGATGAGAAGATTGCAAAGAACTGGGTGTATTATAATTCTGTAGGATACCGAATGGATGTTGCGATTGTAAATTATGAATCACTCAAAAAATATTTCGTGAGTGAAATGCCGGAAAAAGGAAAGAACGGATTAAAACTCAAAGACATCAAGTTTTCAAATTTCAAGGATGTATTCAAGAGTATCATCATTGATGAATCCCACCGGGTGAAATCATTCGCAGCACTTCAAACAAAACTCACCAGGGGAATTGCTGATGGAAAAGAATACCGGCTGGCACTTACTGGAACTCCGGTCCTGAATAAACCTTCCGATCTGTGTGCGCAGCTTGGGATCATCGGTCAGCTTAATGCCATCACTGGTGATCATAAACCTTATCCCACTTTCATTAACCGGTATTGTCAGGGAGGAAACGGAGCTGCCAATTTAAAGGAGCTGAACTATAAACTGAATATGAATTGCTTTTACCGCAGGGCAAAAGAAGAAGTGCTCACGGAGCTGCCGGCGAAAATGCGCCAGGTAATCCTTTCCGATATCTCCACAAGAAGAGAATACAATGATGCAATCCGAGATCTGGAACAATACTTAAAAGAGTATAGAAATGCATCGGATGAACAAATTGCAAAATCCATGCGTGGGGAAATCATGGTCCGGATCGGAGTCTGCAAAAACATTTCAGCTCGCGGAAAATTGCGCGAGGTTCGGGAATTCATAGATGACACGATTGAGGCTAATCAGAAGCTGATTGTTTTTGCACATTTGAAAGCAGTCTTTGATGACCTGATGAAACTATATCCGGAAGCAGTTACCATCCGCGGTCAGGACTCCATGGATGACAGGCAACGCGCGATAGATAAATTCCAGAATGATCCGGAACAGAAACTGATATTCTGCTCCATCAAAGCTGCAGGAGTTGGATTGACATTAACAGCCAGCTCCCGTGTTGCATTCATTGAGCTCCCATGGACCGCTGCAGACTGTGACCAGTGCGAGGATCGCGCTCACCGTATCGGGCAGCAGGATTCTGTGATGTGTACCTATTTCCTTGGTAAGGATACCATTGATGAAAAGATATATCAAATCATTCAGGACAAGCGCGACATACATAACCAGGTTGTAGGAAACACTGTGGAGATTGAAACCAGTATCGTGGACAATCTGCTGAATTTATTTAACCAACCAAAAATGGAGGAAGTGCAATGAAACAACGACCGATACTATTCAGCACTCCGATGGTGCAAGCAATTCTGGATGGAAGGAAAACTATGACCAGGAGGATAATGAAACCACAACCGTGGGTTTTTAGTCAACCTGACAATGGAATTGAGGATCCAGCACACGAAGAATGGAATTGGCCAATACCCAAAAGTGAATTCAAGGGAGAAGCTATTGGAATGATATCACATCCATCAGCATTTTATAAATACTGTCCCTACGGCCAGCCCGGTGATGTGTTGTGGGTGAGGGAAGGTTTCGCGCCGTTCGTCGGCATGATTCGTCAACCGCGCGATTATAAATATAAAGCCGATAATAACGCATTACACAAGGATGTAAAATGGAAGCCCTCCATACACATGCCGAAATCAGCATGCAGATTGTTTCTGGAAGTTGCTTCGGTGAAAGTGGAAAGGTTGCAGGATATAACGGAATCTGATGCAATTGCCGAAGGTATTGAATCTGATCCATTGGGACCAGTTGAAATACACGACCACGAAGAACTATTTTATAAAAATTATCAATTCCCAGAATCTAAATTCCGGTATGTCGATGCAAAAAAATCATTTGCATCATTATGGATGTCTATTCATGGCTCCGAATCATGGAATCAGAATCCGTGGGTGTGGGTAATTGAATTTAAACGAAATGAATGGCCGCAGCTATGACAACGATTGCTGAGGCCTACACCAAGTTGACTGATAAAATTAAGGAGGTAAAAGATCTTCAGCGACAAATGTTTGAGTTCAATGAAAAAGTAAAAGCCGCAGGAGTTGAGCCAATACCCTGGATTGAATTACACAGATTGGAAGACAGGATCCGATCACGGGTGTGGGCGCTTGAACAAGGCATTGAAAAATTAGTGGCACTGGCCTATAAGCAAGATGCAGAAAACGGAACTGATAAACCATCATACTAAAACTTCAACCACTATGAAAGACGATCTCTCCAACATCACATTTCAATTGCCGCTAACGGTAAAGAATAAACTGCTTATCATGGCCGGTCCGGATCCTCGGAGCCTGGCTTCCTTCATGCGAAAAATCTGCGAGCGTGTTACCAAAGACGTTACTCTTCCAGGTCCCGATGAACACACTCCCCACAAGCCTTATGAGATCCCGGATGAGGTTTATGTTGCCATCGGCAACGCTGCATCCTCCGAGCTTACAGAAAAGAATGATGTCGCTCCGGTCAATATTCAGGGATCGCCTATCGGATGGGGAGAGTCTGAATTCGCAGGAGTGAATAAGGAAAGGAAGAAGATCACCAGGAACCGCCCTGCAGGACTCACCTACAAAAAACAGGAGCCGGAAGTTTACATCACCCTCAAATCAAAGCCGGAGCCATCCGAAGTGAAGGACCGCGACTATTCCACAGTGATCGATCCGGAAGCGTTACAACCTACACAGAAAACAAAGTGGATGAATAATTTTAAATAACCAATCTAAAAACGAAACCTGACACATGGGGAGAGAAAAAAGTTACAGCGAAAAGCTGAAGGATCCGCGATGGCAAAAGAAACGGCTGGAGATTTTTAACCGTGATAACTGGAAGTGCACCAGCTGCCGTGCTGAAAACAAAACCCTTCATATTCACCATAAAGCTTATCAGTCCGGTCTTGAACCGTGGGAGTATCGCAATGACCAGCTGGCAACATTATGCGACAGCTGCCACAAAAGAGAGCATGAGCAAATCATTGACCCGGTTCGAAAATATGAGCACCTGATTGATTACAGCGAGCCTCCTGAGGTTATCAACTCCCTGAATATCCAGATCGGTCAGCTGCAAAATAAGCTTAAGGAGGATATCTCCGATGAGCTTACAACTGAAATTTTAGGAAACATCATTTTTATCAGAAACAAAATCAAAGAACTTATAACGGCGGGGAAATAAAACATGTCAGGATGGATCAAACTACACCGAAGTATAATTAATAAGTCATGGTTCTCAAAGCCAGACTACACGCTGCTTTGGATATATATGCTCCTTGAAGCCTCGCACGCAGAGCGGAAAGTTATGTGGAATGGCCGCGAGATGCTACTAAAACCGGGGCAGTTCATAACAGGACGCCGTAAAATGGCCGTCGATTCACAGCTTCACGAATCTAAGATAGAACGCATCTTAAAATGTTTTGAAATCGAACAACAAATCGAACAACAAAAAAGCAACACAAGTAGGTTAATATCAATACTTAATTATAAAAAGTATCAGGACCTCGAACAGCATTTCGAACAACAAATGAACAACAAACGAACAACCAGTGAACAACGGGTGAACACTAAACAAGAATTAAAAGAATTAAAGAATAATACAAGGGGTAGGCAACCCGCAAAGCGGGTATGCCGGTTTGTTGAATTTATCAACGTGACCTTTTCCCGAAACTTCAAGCCGATATCAAAAGTTGTTTCAGCTTTCGAAGCCAGGCTCAAACAGTACGATGATAAAACTCTGTTCGATGTGGTTAACAACATCAAGGCTTCAACCTACCATGCGGAAACAAATTTCAAATACGCTACCCCAGAATTCATTCTACGAGAAACAACTATCGAAAAATACAAAGACGGTCCCATCATCAACATCGCAAAATTTTCTTCCCATGAGTCAGAACCAAAAAAAGGACAGAAGTATGATCCGGAATCAGACTACCTCGCTGAGTTTAGGTAAGCTGCCACCACAGTCCGTCGACATCGAGAAGTCGCTGATCGGAAGTATTATCAACTTCGGTCAGTGGGCTGATTTAGTCCCGTGGTTGAAGCCGGAGCATTTTTACCGCGATGCACATCAGTTGATCTGGAAAGCAATCAGTCAGGTGGAGCACACCTCTCTGGTTTCTGTAACAAACTACCTGAAGAACTCTGGCGATCTGGAAAGCGCAGGAGGTCCTTACTACCTGACTAAACTCACAGAGAACCACATCAACCCCGCCAATGCGGAGTATTACGGACGCATCATCCAGCAGATGTGGATCAAGCGCGAAGTGATTCGAATAAGCAACAAAGCTTCCATGGATGCCTACGATGATTCCATCGACTGCATACAGCTGTTTGATGATTTCCGTAACAGCGTTGAACAGGTCGAGGAAATCTTTGCACCAGGAAAAATTGGTAGTAGAATTATTTCCGGACGAGATAACGAAATGCCAGACCTGATGATCGCAATGCAGGGTGTGAAATTTACTGGTGCAACAACCGGTTATGAAAAAATGGATACGCACTTCCGTTTCAAACCGCAGAACTTTGTGATCATCAACGGACATGACAACGTGGGTAAAACTTTCGCCATCATCCACCTTGCCGTTTGCGTGAATAAACTCCACGGATGGAAATGGATTCTTGCCTGCATGGAAAACACCGAGAGCAGGGTTCGCCAGGATATCATTCAGTCAAAAACCGGTAAGCATTTAAGCCAACTAACACAGCAGGAATTCTTATCCTGGTACGAATGGTCACTGGAAAACTTTACCATCCTGAGAATATCTGATCAGATAACCGCTGATGAACTTCTCCGGTCCGCACAGAAAGTGAACCGGTCGTTTCATGCACAAGGTTTCTTCATAGATCCATACAACGCACTGGCGCTTCCCAGAACCAAGGATAAATTCTTCAATAGTCACGAATATCACTACGAGGTTACCGGACGCATGCGCAACTGGATCCGGCAAAACGACTGTTCTATTTTCCTGTCCACGCACGCCGTTACCGAAGCGTTACGCGCAAAGCACAAGGGTGGGGAATACGACGGTTACCCGATGCCTCCTCAGAAAGCTGACGTGGAAGGAGGGGGTAAGTTCGCCAATCGCGCCGACGATTTCATCACCATTCACCGCTACACGAACCATCCTACAGAAAATAACTTCACTCATTTCCACGTGCGCAAGATCAAAGACACTCAGACCGGAGGCCGTCCTACGATTGTTGATGATCCAGTTAAGCTGCGAACCATGAAAGGTTATTTCGGATTGTTTGATGAAGAAGGAAATTCTCCCTTGGTAAATGTTCATTTACCGAAAATTGTAAATACTCCCGTAGCTCCTACAACAATACCAGCAAAGAATTTTTATGAACCCGAAAAGTCGGATGATTCCGAACTGCCATTCTGATGATACTGATAAAAACTGATTTGTGATGGGTGCACAGGAAGTTTGGACACCTGAACAGCTGAAAGCGTGGGCAGCAACCAGGAAAGATCCCGTGGGCGATACTTCAGGAAAACAGCCTGGTCGCGGCCACACTCAAGCAGGTGGCAATTCCTGCAAGGATGAACTCTCCGGGCTTATCTTCCATGTGTTGAAGCTCACTCCTCAAACCGAATTGCAATTCGCCAAACCTCGGAAGTTTCGTTTTGATTTTGCTTTCCCGGAAATGAAGCTGGCTATCGAGTACGAAGGAATGTTCTCAGAAAAATCCGGTCACACATCAATCGCAGGTTATTCGGATAATTGCCAGAAGTATAACCTGGCACTGAAACTTGGCTGGCGAGTGCTGCGATACACGGCGCTGAATTACAAAGAAGTTTTGATTGATCTTCCGCTGTTGATGAACAAGTGAAAATTTCACAACAAACATTGCTTTTTTCAAAAATATTTAATTATACATTGGGCGCGTTCACTCACCAATGGAAATTTCCCGCAAACAATTAATCGAAGTTAAACTGGCCACATGCCGCACCTGCCCACATTACAACAGATGGGTCGGCACCTGCGGCACTCCGGTAATTGGTTCGTTAATACAAACCGATTCAGTCGCGGCGCAGCTTTGCGGGTGCAACATGCGGATTAAGCTCGGACTATATCCGGAATCGGTATGTCCGGTAAACAGGTTTACAGCTACAGGAAAATGAAGAAAGCTGCTAAAAAAGTTTCGAAACCCAAGGCGAGGAAATTCACACCCAAGCAACTGCGGTTCTGTCAGGAATATATCATTGATCAAAATGCTACAGCAGCCGCACTACGTGCTGGATTTTCAAAGAACGGGGTAACTTCAACCGCTTTCAACCTGATGCAGTTTGATCATGTGAAAAAGAAAATCGCGGAGCTGCAAAGCAAAACTGCAACCAGGCTGGAAATAACCGTTGAGGGAATTGCAAAAGAATATCAGCAGATCGTTGAAGCGAACATTGTGGATTTTCTGGATGAGGATGGAGGAATTACAAACCTGAAAAAACTTCCACGTGAAATCACAGCTGCGATCGAATCGATAAAGGTTTCTTCCTACTTCGACAAAAAGGAAAATCGGGTTGTGAACGTGATGACCTTCAAACTTCATAATAAAAACCAGGCATTGGAAGCTCTGGCAAAACATCTTGGATTCTTCGAACGTGATAACAAACAGAAATCAGAAATCGCTCTGAAAGGATTCTCCTGGGAAACGCTGCTTCAAAACCATAAATCATCAACGTGATACAATTCTCAAAGACATATCACGACATCTTCGATGTATTCCTGCCATCAGGAAAACGAATCTGTTTGAACCAGGGTGGTACCCGTTCAGGGAAAACTTTCTCAACGGAACAGGCGCTGATTGAGACTGCAATCCGTGGAGCGGCGCTGGACATGGAAGGACTGGTGGTAAGTACGGTACGTAAAACATTCCCTGCACTACGCGCATCATCATACCGGGATTTTGTGACTATCCTAAAGCGGATCAACATGTACAACGTGAAGGATCACAACCGGTCTGATCACGAGTACCACCTCGGCAACTCACTGTTTGAATTCTTCTCCGTTGATCAATCTGAAAAAGTTAAAGGCCGTGAGCGCGATATCCTCTACGTGAACGAGGTGAATGAACTTACAATGGAAGATTGGCGCCAGCTGTTACTTCGGACCAAGGGAAAGATCATTGCTGACTTCAACCCTTCAGATGAAATACACTGGATTTACGATGAGATCATGACTCGTGAAGACTGCATAACATTCATCACTACGTACAAGGATAATCCACACCTGCCACCGGAACTGATCGCGGAGATCGAGCGGTATGAAGATATTGATGAGAATTACTGGAACGTGTACGGACTCGGCCTGCGTGGTGTTTCCGGTACCACCGTTTACAGAAACTGGCAGCTTGTAGATTCAATTCCTGATGGTGGTGAGCGGCACTTCGGTTTGGACTTCGGATTCAACAATCCTTCCTCGCTGATCCTTGTGGTGAAACGCGATGAAGGAATTTACCTGGACGAGTGGCTGTATGAATCCTACCTGACCACTCCGGATCTAATCCGCAAGATGAAAGAAATGTCGATCGGTAAAACGCCGGTAAAGTGTGACCATGAACTGGACCGGATCGAAGAGTTGAAACGTGCCGGCTTCAATGCTTCACCAGGTAAGAAGGACGTGAAGGAAGGAATCGACAAACTCAAATCGGTTAAGGTGTTTCTCACTAAGCGATCTGTGAACCTGGATAAGGAGCGCAAAACCTACAAGTGGAAAGTGGATTCATCCGGCCGTGTTCTGGATGAACCGGTGAAGCTGCATGATCACGCAATGGATGCCTCACGGTACGGAGCATACGAATTGATCAAGGATAGAAAAATTGTTGCCCGTCCTGCACAGCTAGTTTAAAATGGCAATCGAAAAAGTAAAATACATCTGCTACCTGGTAAGCAAAAAGGCTGGTGTGCAAACCATCGGAGTGGTCAGAGAAACAGAAACTATGATGCACGTTCATTTCCTTACCCGCAATTGCACCAGCGAGGTAATACCTTACCGGGTGGATGGGGAAGCATCTATGCACAAGGTATCATTCCAAGTGAAAAATTACGAGGCCGCTTTCTCTGAAAAAGAAGCTGTTGAAATACAACAACAGGTTTTTGAAGATAGCCAAAAAATGAGTAAATTACTTGCTGATGATTGAAATAAAAAATTAGCATGAAGCAGAACAAAGTAATGGGAATCAAAAAGGAGTATGCAGTGTTGTGGACCAACATTGCCGACCGGATCATGTACGATCACATGCGTGTGGTTGATGCACAGAAGTTCTTGAAACAAGCCCTTGCAGACGGCAGGGCAAAACTCATGAAAGTATTATGATGGTATCAAAATCAATATTCAGCTTGCTGCGTTCGCTCTGGTACAAGATGCGCTGGCACACCAAGGAAAAGTATGTTGCTGAACAAACCATGCGCACGCACCTGAAAGCAATGATGAAAGGTGGCACGATGCACGAACTTGGTGGACGGCTCCGTTTGAGGCAGCAGCTGGGAAAGATGAAGCACGAACGCAAAACCAAAATGACAGTTCAGAAATGATCCCATTAACCATCACCGAAAAGAAAGGTAAGAAAACCACTGAGCGCACGATCCTGATTCCCTGCCTGTGGAGTGAGGTCACCCTGGGGCAGTTCATGTACATCGTGCAGGAAAAGGAGCTCGACGCGGTGAAACTGCTTGCGTGCCTATCCGGTTTATCGGAAGAATACCTGATGAATGTTCCTGCGTCTTCACTGAGCGTTGCAGCGAACTATGTTTTCTTCATGAAAGAAGTTCCGGACTTCACCTCGTGGAAGCTGCCTGAAAAGATCACCATCGACGGAGTTGTGTGCAATGTCCCCAAAGATATCCGTACCGAAACATTCGGACAAAAGATTTACCTGCATGAGGAAATGAACCGTGTGATAACGGCTGAGAAAAAGAACATCGATGCCATGCCGTATGCGCTTGCAACGTATTTCTACACGCAACTCACCGGTGATAAGAAATACACGCATGACAAAGTTATGAGCATCATTCCCCGGGTTATGAACACCCTTGCAATGGAAGCGGTGCCAGTAGCTAATTTTTTTTTGATCAATTGGGTCAAATCTGTGGGGAGGAAAAATTATCGCTCACTCTTGAGCCAACTCAGGAGGAAAAGCATGCAGGAATTGATAACCTCGATCAGTACGGAATTGCAAACACCATCGATGCACTTGCACAGGGCAATGTCTTAAAGTGGGATGATGTGCTTTACACTCCGTATTCGGATGTGTTTGTAAAGCTGATGATGAATAAAACACACACTGAAATCCGCAGAAGGATTGCAGCAAAACAAAAATCAGATCTGGAAGCGGCAAATAAGATAACCAGGTATAAATAAAAAATCATGGAAAAAGAAACGGTTAATTTATGGGTTGGAGTGATCGCTGTCATATCAACGTTGCTCGTTGCCGGGTACTGCATTTATAAAATTGTTTGTTGGATAATTTAATAACAAGCCATGCCCACTCAGGAAATACAAACCCAAACATACGGACAGCTGAAGCTGCTGAATATTATTCGCAGCATCACTAACAGCATCGGAGAAAACCTTCCATTCGGTCACGGCATGCGTAGTTACGCAAACTTGGAAAGAAGGACAGGAATTCTGGAAAATGAAAAGCAGTTTCCGCGTGCGTACCTGTACCCTGTTTCCCTGGATGAAAAGTTTGATATCGCCGGTCAGCTTGATACCACCTACATCTGCACGATGGATTTTCTGACCCAATGCAAACTGAAAGATGATGAATCGGTAATTGAAACGGCGCTGACAGAAATGTTCCGGCTGTCGAGTGAGTTCCTGATTAAACTGAACGAACATCCCGATCGCCGCCAACTGGAAAACATTACACGCGAACCGAATTACTTTGTTTTCGATGCCAACCTGTGCGGATGGGTACTTCACTTTGAAATTAAAATCCACGAACCCAACATCTGCTGATGGCAATACTGCTTCACACTCGCCGGTTACTGGAAACATTCGGCACCAATGCTGTAAAGCAAATGGCAAAGAATGCAGCGCAGTATTCGGCAACGGGTAAAATGGCAAAGTCATTCCGGCACCAGGTGCATGGTGAAGGACTGACCATTTACGGAATCGATTACTTGCAGTGGGCAGAAACTGGACGTGGAAAAACAAGGCGCGCAGGTGTACCAGGAGAACCAACGTTGCGGGAAACACTGATCGGATGGCTGAAGATAAAAAGCATTCCACTGTGGCGCGATAAAAAGGGCAGGTTCATTCCACGTGCAACACAGGCGTTTCTGATTGCCCGTAAGATCCATCAATCGGGTACGCTCCTTTTCCGGACCAAAGGATTCCGTGACATCTATACATCGGTGATCAATGACAAGTCCGTTAATAAATTAATTGAATCCGTCCAGGTAGATTACGTAACACGCACCACCAGCGATATCATCAGTACACTCAACCAAATGTTTGAAAAGCAAAAAGCAGCATGATGAAATTTATTAAACTTCATAGGGTGGAATATAACCAAAAGGGAGAATTCGATATGCTTATTGACATTGGTCAGATAAAATTTGCCTGTCGTAAAAGCAAGGGAAAATATTGTCCTTATGAAGTAACAGAGATAATAACGCATTCAACCGAATCATTTGATGTTAAGGAAACCCCAACAGAAATCGAAAGACTAATTAAAAAATCCCAGGCACTGTCATGAGCATTGTTACTATAGGAACGCCGGCAGTAGAGCATTCAACGACCAACATCAGCAAATGGAGCGCGGTTCATAACGAAGTTTGTTACCGGTTTCGCCGTCAGGATTATTCTGTCCTGGGTGGTACAGCTGGATCAGGAGGGCTACTTCGTCTTCAACTGCTGATTGATCAAACGGATGATCTTTCCATTGGCGACACGCTGTACTTATCCAGCATCGATCGGACCGTTATTGTATCGCAGATTACAGATGCGTTTCCTTTCCGGTTCGTTGATGTGGATGTAATGCTTGCGGCATATCCGGCAGGATCCGGAGCGGGGTGGGCTAACAATCATACGGCGCGAAAGAACTTTTTTATCGAAGCAAACATTCATGTATTCAACTATCAAACTTCCCTTAATGAAATTGCAGGTACGGTAAGACTGTACCCGAACAAACAGGGAGTTGCAAAGCTGATCATTGGACCCTGGCTTGAAAAATTCCTCACACGGAAAAACTTATTTGGTTACGCTTCCCAGTATTACAACGATAAGGAAGCATGGGTAAAGTTCTATTTCTCGCACCGGTCCGTGTGGCGCGGTTATGAATCGGAATCGTTTTATGAAGATCGGGTTAATCCATATCTGGGAGCGAACATCGTAACCAATTCCACATTCCTTACCGCGAACGGATCCTCCGGATGGGATTTGACCAACATGCTGTGGAGAACTTCCGAAGACGTGGAAAAGAAGCACGGCAATATTCTAGAAGTACTATTGCCAGGTGTGTTAAAACCGGAAGCATCACTCCTTCCGACATATCCCACCGTAGCCGGCACCACATACCGGATAAAATTCAAGATCCTGGATGCAAAGACAACCGGCCATGCAGTTGGTACCACAATAAATTTCCGGTTCGGACTGGGTACAGCTGGGACCTCCGTCAATGAAATTGTTGGGCTGAATGGTATTTATCAATTTGATATGGTTGCGCCGTTTAATAATTCCTATCCCCAGTTTGATACTGATTCAGGTTATTGGGGAGCCATGGATAATATCTCCGTTCAGGAACTGTTCAGCGATGAATTGACCAACCCTCCACGATATTACTACGTAAATAAAGCTGCGCGTCAGCTGCAGAACGTTTACGGTTCCAACCAGGCAGAACACGTTACCTTTTACGACACGATCGCAGACGCAGCGAAAAGGGCAAAATTCATAAGCGATTTTGTTCAGCCTACCTGGTTCGCAGGGTACCCGTTTGATATTGCCATCCTCCTGGATGAATCACTGAAGAATGTTGAGATTACCCGCAAGGAGGATCTTCGAGATATCAACAGTTCTTCCACTTCCATAAACAGCACTGTTTTAACTCCGGCCATCGATACCGGCGAACACCGGCTGATGCTTACCGGAGGATTCGCTTCCACAGTCAAATCCCTTGACCTGTGGCTGGAAGTGGGTGCAGCTGGGGATGAGTTGTACGTTGATGATGAATATGTCGATGATGATTATGTTGAAGCAATCGAAGGACCGAGTGCAGAATCAGGAGAAGTAACCGAGCGGCGCAGGATCCGGATTAACCAATCCTGCTTTGACAATCATGTTTACCTGGCATGGAAAGGAGTTTACGGAGGTTGGAATTATTACCTGTTTACCCGCCAGCAGACGTACGGCGTAGAAATTAAAAATGCGCAAGTTGCTTTTCCTTATGTGCCGGATCTGAATGTGGAGGAAAATAAATTCCTGATGTCCAATGACAGCGAACCGTTCATCACACTGGGGGCAAATAACATCGATCGCAATGATGTGACGGGATTAATGCGCATGCTGGAATCCGAACGGGTGACCATGTACATGGGGCTGGATTCGAACAACGCTCCCATCTGGCAGACCGTGATTGTTAAAACCGGATCATTTAAAGTTTACGATTCCAAAGACAAGCGTCACGACATTGAATTCACTATTGAGCAACCTTCCCGATACACGCACAGGGCATGAGCGATACCGTACTGTACATTGATGATGTTGCTGTTGATCTTGGTAAGGACACTGTTATTGGTATCACCAAACAGGTAAACAATATTGCGGAGCTGAAGGACCGCCAGGCAGATTATTCCACACAGTTTAAATTACCCGCAACCCGTACCAACCGGGAAATCATTAACGGCGCTAATATATTTCAGTCTTCCACCCGTACACAATACCGGAGATTGCCGGCGCGACTAATTCAGAACGGCGCAGAAACATTAGGATATCTTGTAATTTCTTCCGCTTCTGATGACAGCTTTGAATCGGTATTCTATTCCGGGAACCTGAATTTCTTTTCCGTTATCCAGGGGAAAAAATTAACGGACCTGGATCTGTCTTCAGCTGAACACGCCTGGACCTGCCCGAATGTATTTGCATCACGACTTCACCAGTGGAACGTTGGTGGTTATATTTATCCGGTCGTTGATACGGTGAATGATGGTATCGAGTTTAATTATGTCGATACAGAAATAGATTTCCGCTGGCTGACTCCATGGCTGTTTGTGAAATTCATCTTCGCGAAAATATTCGAGGAAGCCGGATTCACTTTCGAAGGAGCATTTCTTTCCTCGCACCGGTTTGAGAATCTGATCACGCCGCTGGTGACCAATAAGGAAAGGATCATTTCGCCTATTGGATCAGGTTATGAAATAGCTGCAACTGCTTACTCATGGCCGGATGATGATATCGACAAGGATTATGGGTACATAAAATTTTCCACAACAGTTACCGATCCACTTCTGCAAAATCAGATGTTCACGCATTCCGGTGTTGATTCTCCTACCAGGGGATTCCGTCCAGCGGTAAGCGGCACCTTTTCGTTTGATCTATTTCTGGATATCAACGTTCCCGAATTATTTATTGACCGGGTGGAAATTCAGATCCATGATGCGACTGTGGGATCAGAAGCGTTCTTGAGAACAGTTACAACATATACTCCCGGCAATTCCTTGTCTGTGATTAATGCTGTCGTCCATGTGAATGATATTGCGCTAACAACGGATGAAGTAGTAATTGCAAAAATATTTATCAGTGACGACTATCCTTTATCCGGTGGATCAGTTGTGCCGAATCTTGTAAACTTCAACGCCGGCACCAGGCTGTTATTGACCCAGTCGGAGCGTGAGGTGATGCTTCCAGGTGACATCTTCAAAATACAGGGTAACCTGTACGACATGACTCAGACGGATTTCATCAAAGGAATCATGCAGCGGTTTTGCCTGACCTGTGACACCGATCCGTATTTGAACAGAGTACGGTTCTATCAGTTTTCAGAAGTGATTAACAATATTCCCAATGCCCGGGATTGGAGCCATAAAATAGCGCAGTCCAGTAAAGTTACTTTCCGGGATAATGCCTACGCACAAAAAAGTATGATGCGCTGGGAGCAGTCGCCTGAATATCCTGAAATCACAGAGTGGGGAGATAGCAGCTTCAACATTGACGATGAGGTTCTGGAACTTCAGAAGGATGTACTCTCACTTCAATTTATCAGCAGCAAAAGAGTGATCCGGTTGTATGGCCGTTATATTCCATGCGTGGTTTTTCATGACGTAGAAAACCCTGAATTCGGAAAGTGGACGGAGAATCCTGGACCGAGAATGCTGATACTGGACCGGGAAAGCGCCACGACTCCAATAACATTACTGGATCCATTCTTTTCAACGCCGCAAACTTTTGTGACCGATATCCCCATGGCTTATTTCAAACACGACACTCTGAACGATCTTACCTGGGAAGATGGTATTGAAACGGATTATGCGGATCTGATAAGAGTTCTGCAGCTGTATAAAAAAACCACCGAACAATTTTATTTAAAGTCAACTGATGTGCACAGTTTTGATTTCAGCATTCCGGTTTACATTGAAAAGTATGCGAGTTATTTCTATGTAAACAAGATTTCAAATTTCGTTGAAGGTAAGGTAACAACCGTGGAATTAATAAAGTTAAACTGATGGCAAAGAAAAACGAAATCATAATTGTTGATCTGAAAGTGAATGTCGATGACATCACTACCAAAATGGGTACAGCCCGCGAGGAAGTGATCAGGCTTCAGACTGCAAACAAGGAACTGAAAAAGTCAATTGATGAAGCCCTTGCCAATAAGAATGATGCACAGGTTGCCAATCTCACCAAGCAGTTATCTTCAAATGAAGCTCAGGTAAAAACACTGAACACCGAGATCCGTCAGTATCAATCCACGATTCAAAAAACCAGCCAGCTCAATAAAGCATCAGAAGGATCTTACGAACAATTGCTGCGTCAGTATGAACTGGCTTCCGTGGCGCTAAAAACATTGGAAGGTCAGCAGACCCGCAACGCCGATGGAACCGTTGTGCTTTCGAAAGAATATGAAGAATCGGCTGCGAAAGTAAAGCAGCTGAAGGATGGCGTAGATTCATTCAATAAAGGAATCGGCGACGGACGTTCATCAGTAGGTCTGTACGCACAAGGAATCAAGGAGGCGTTTGCCGATACCGGTTTATTTTCCGAACAAATAAAATTATTCGGTCCGCTCTTCAACGTTGCTAAAGGCGGCGCTGATCTTTTTAAAAATGGAATAAAGGGAGTCGGGGTTGCCATGACATCGACAGGCATACCCCTGTTTGCACAGGCGCTTCAATTGCTGGCGGGATTGTTCGGTAAGAATGAAGCAGCTTCTGAAAAGTTTGAACAGGTTATGGCCGCAATCGGCGCAATTTTCAATACTATCATTGGAACGGTTATCAATTTAGGGAAGCAGATATTCGGCGCCATTTCAGAGCCTCGTAAAATATGGGAGGCATTCGGAAATTATATCAACGGAACTTTCATCCAGTATTTCAAATCACTGGGTAATGTCATTGCTGGAATCTTCACACTGGACTTCGACCGGGTAAAAGAAGGATTTAAGGGAGCTGGTGAAGCGGTGCTGAATGTGTATAAACCTGCCGTGACTCTTGCAAAAGGTTACAAGGACATGGCTGTAACGGCTTTTGAAGCTGCGAAGGCTGCGGTTGAATTAACAAAGCGAACACAGGATTTGGAAGACCGGGAACGTGCATTTCAAAATGAAGCAACGGCTACCAAATTAAAAATTGATGAACTAATAAAATCAGCCAGGGAGCGAGCAGGATCAGAAGAAGAACGAATCCGGTTACTGGATGAAGCGGCAGCTCTGGAAAAGAAATTACTCGACGAAGAAGTTTCCATTGCAAAGGAACGACTGGATATTATTACAGCGCAAAACGAACTTCTCAAGACGCAGGGACTGCTCAAGGATGATGATGATCAGAAGCGCGTTGATGCCGCTAACAAACTATTGGAGCTGCAAGGACAATCTGCAATCAAGCAGCAGGAAATTGAAAACCGGAAAACGTTACTTATTAACGAGTTGAATAAAAAAGAAATTCAGAACCGGATCGATACTCTGAATGCGAAACTTGCCATTGAGGAAGCCAGTGGCCGGAGCAGCATCGCTCTTCAGAAACAAATTGCTGATGAGGAAAGGAAGATTCTGCTTGAAGATGCAAAGGATAATAAACTAAAACAGGAACAGATTGAACTGGATTACCAGGCGAAACTAATTTCCATAAATAAAAAAGCTGCTGCCGATCGTAAAGCAATCCGGGAGCAGACTGAAAATATTGAACTCTCTTTTATCCGTGATCAGAACACCAGGGAGCTGGCACAGATAGCACTTGAATTCCAGAGAAAAGTTGATCTGCTAAAAGGGAATTTCACAGAGGAAGCAGCCCTGCGTGAAGCTCTTGAAATTGAAATGCAGAATAAGATTCGCGCCGTTCAGGAGCGAATCGAAGATGAAGCCAGAGCGAAGAAGATCCAGCGGATTGAGGAAAATTCCGACATCGAACTTAAAGCGATCGAGGCTGATTTCCAAAGACAGGAACAGGCTCTTCAAGTTGCGGCTTCCAAACGGTTGATCAAAGAAGATGAACTTGCTGAACAGCTACTTCAATTAAAATTCCAGCGAGCTCAGCGTGAACTGGATGCAGTCAAAGAAATTGAAGCGCAGAAAATCCTTGCACTTGAAACTTCCTTCCTGAAAGAAAATGCCCTGAATCAGCAAAAGTATGACCAGGGAATAATTTCACAGGAAGAGTTTTACAAAACACAAACCGACATTGCCGTTAAGTATTCTGAACTGGCGCTGGCGCAGCAGAAGGCATCGAACGAAGCGGTATTAACTGCAACTGCTGAGGTCACTGCGGCCAGAACAGAAATTATCATCAATGGTAACCAGCAGATTTTCGAAAATGAACAGGCTCTTGCAAACGAACGAGCCCGGCTGCAATCGGAAGTGTCGAAAGCGATCACAGCTTCTTTCGCTACTGTTAATGAGGTACTGGCAAAGGATGAGGCCAGTAAAAAGAAAAATGCAGACCTATTAAAAACACTCGCTGTTGCACAGGTGCTAATCAATTTATACACGGAGGTTTCCGGTTACTGGGCTGGCGTTGGTAAGGATGCTGCAATTTATGGTAACCTGTACACTGAAGCGGTATCGGTTGGTATTGCCTCACTGAATTCAACACTGGCAGGAATTCGCGCAGGACTTGCTCTTTCGAACATCAACAAAGCATTTGCAACAGGAGGTCACACCGGCAAGGGAATAAATTTCATTGATGAAACGGGAGAGCCTGTTGCGGGTATTGTGCATGCTGACGAGTGGATAGCTCCCAAATGGATGGTGAAAAATCCGATTGTCTCACCGGTGATTCATTCCCTGGAAGAAATGCGAAAAACAGGTAAGGCCGTTCCGTTTGCTGATGGCGGGTTTTCTTCCAGTGTTGTAAGCAACATCATCACCACGCAAACTCAGAACTTCATGTCAGCAGAAGAGATCCTGAAGAAAGTTCAGATCGTTGCCGTAGCCGCAGAAGTTACAGAGAAACAAATTCAAACTACCATCGTAGAGCAAACCGCAAACGTATGATGCACGAAAAAATAAAAGAGGAAATCGATAATGGGAATCTAAAATTTTTCATGAAACACGGCGCGATGCATCCGAACATCCTTTTCTATTATGATGTTTTCAATAAAGTGGAGTCTTTAAAATCCAGCGGTATGGGTGTCCGTCAGGCTGTTATTCAAGTTTCCATTTCCTGCAATGTTTCCTATACCACCATTTACAAGGCTATTAAACTCATGCGAGCAACGTAATTGTTTCGTTACTCTTTTCTGTGCTTCGTGTTTTCCTTTAGCATGCTTCCCATTTTCGTTGAGCAGTTTTAGAAATTAATATATTCTCATTTGCCGGAAATTATTTGTCCGGTGATTAAAGCTCAGGTAAAAAATGCAGATGCAAATGTTAAGCACGTATATATCTACGGCGACATCTGCAATGAGCAATCCCCTTATGCTGCTGAATACGGAATCGTTTCGCTTTCCGGAGTTTTAAAGCAGCTTCAGTCCGGGGACCAGGACTTCACAGAAATTCATGTACACATACACACTCGAGGCGGCGACGTTGTCGAGGGCTTTGCTATACATGATCTTCTGGTAAACACTGCAAAGAAGGTCACCACGATCATCGAAGGCTTATGCGCCTCCATTGGAACCGTAATTTCTTTGGCTGGCTCAGTCCGTAAGATGAATAAGAATTCAGACTTCTTCATTCACAATCCATGGGGAGAGCCATGGAGCATGTCCGGATTTACGGCTGATGATTACGAACAGCGCGCTGAAGAAATCCGGCAAGCCGAAAATAAGATCCTCGATTTCTATGTAGCAAAAACTGGCGCAGACCGCGACACACTTGCTACCATGATGAAGGAGCAAACCACACTGACAGCTGATTCCGCTCTGGAATTTAAGTTCATCACGGAGATTGTCGAAACAGTAAATGCATACGCATCACTTGGCATTTCGCAAAAACAAAATACTGACATGAAAAACAAAAACAAAGCCGCGTCACTTCTGGCAAGGGCAATGAAATTTTTGAAAGGTGAAGATGTAAAAAACCTTGACCTGACCAAAAAGGACGGGACGCAGATAGTAGTTGATACCGATGAATCAACTCCCGCAGTCGGTGACGCTGTGACTGTTAACGGAGAACCCATTGCGGACGGCGATCATTTGATGTCGGATGATTCCACCATCGTTACCGCAGGTGGAACGATTGCAGAAATAAAACCTGCTGAAGCTCCTGCGGACACGACCACAACCACGGAAACAACAACAGCCGATACTGCAACAGCTGATACAGCTGCACTTCAGGCGCAGATCGATGCGCTTACAGCACAGATCGCTGAGATCAATGCAAGAAACACAGCTCTTGCTGCAGAAGCCGAAGCACACAGACTTGAAAATGTAGAGCTGACCAACCAAGCTGCTGCATTCTTAGCTCAGGCAAAAAGGATTTCATCCACGTTCACACCAAAGCAGCGTGAGTTCATGACATCCACCACCGAAAACAAAAAGGTATCGGAAGGTAATGTCGATGTTGCTGCGGCGGTTGAGCGCAGAAAAAAATTGTTAGCAGAAAAAGCAGGAAAATAAATCAACTCTAAAAACATCACCATAATAACATGAAAAAAATATTTGCACTCGCAGCACTCGCATCGGTACTCCTGGTAGTAACCACCACACAGGCGCAGGTGCGCAATGTGAAAAACACAAAGTATGTCGCAAACACAGACGCAGCAGGAGCTGACACCATTCAGATCACTCCATCTGAATATGTGACTGTTATAAAGCACACCCTGACCGATTCGGTTCATTACAAAATCAAATCAACAGGTCAGGCTGTATTCGGTGACGAAATAGTTTTTGTCATCAATAACACTTCAGGAGGAACCAAATTCAAAACTATTCCTGCAACAGCCGGATTTCAAATTACCGGAGCTGATAGTGTAATAACTGTTACTGCAAGCAAGTCCGCTATCATGACATTCATTTATAACGGGACTGCATTCGTTGAAAAATCCAAAATAGTACAATAAAAAACCACTCTATAAAAAAACCGAAACACCTTAAAACGACATGAAAAGCACTAAAATTATTCTCACATTATCGGCAGCGTTGGTTGTAGCATTTGCAGCCGGGATGTTTGCTGTCGCAACAGGACTTCCCTTTGGAGTGGTTGCACTTGGATTCCTTGGTGTATCCTACATGATTGGAAAGGGCATGGCCTTCGCAGGAATCGTCGCCTTTGATATCATAACCGGTACACCTATTACATTCAACGGAAAGGAAGCCCGAGAAGGAATTATCGAACCTGCATACGACTCACCTGAAATTGCAGAGTTCCTTACCATCGTTAACGACATCGTAGCTAAAGAGCAGATCGCTTTCTTAGGACGCATCAGCAAGATCACGAAAGTGGATGCTGGTTGCGGAACAGGTGCGGTAAATGTTGCTCCTGCAATCACTGCAAAATACTGGGAACCGGTTGCTGTAAAAGCGTGGCTCACTCAGTGTGCAGATGATCTGGAAAGAACTTTTTATGTATGGGGATTATCTAAAGGCATTAAAAGAAAAGATTTAACCTCTGGTGATTTCATCGACTACGCGATGGAGATCATGACCACTGCTGTGAAAGAAGATGCACTGAGGTTTATCTGGTTCGGTGACACTTCAGTCGACACTATCTTGAACGGTTCCTTCCTGAATTCTGCCGGCGACATTCCTTTCTACAACGCCATCAACGGTTTCTGGAAACAGATATTCACAGCCGTTACAGGATCAACCATGACCCGTTTCACCATCACCGCTAACGCAGGAGCAACATACGTACTTCAGGCACTTGCTGCAGGAGCATCGGTAACTATTCTGCGTGCGCTTGATGAACAAGCTGATCCACGGCTGAAGGCTGACCCGAATAAATTCTACCTGGTAACAAGGACCATCCTTGAAAATTACATGACTTACCTGGAAAGCCAGGGACAGGAAGCCTCGTTTGAAAAACTGGAAAACGGTACCAAGATATTTAAGTTCCGTGGCATTCCTATTTACCCGATTGACTTCTGGGATCGCCAGATCAATGCAGATATGAACGATGGTACTGCACGGGTTCTTCCTCACAGGGCATTGCTAATGACTAAAGCAAATCTGATGGTGGGTATGGATGCATCCAGTGCCGTCACAGACGCGAAAGTATTCCTTGACGATGTGACTGAAA
>Ga0137457_1000033_pt1 | contig 39980 bp, 65 predicted proteins | sample EasRivERMGT630_2_FD_102321 | JGI IMG/M metagenome (GOLD analysis project Ga0137457, IMG submission 102321) | Soil microbial communities from meander-bound floodplain in the East River, Colorado, USA - East River MetaG ERMGT630_2 | ecosystem: Environmental > Terrestrial > Soil > Floodplain ...
ACATCTCGATACAACCCGGACAGACGAACATCAGCGCGTCGTACCTGAGTCCATGGTCGTCTACGTGCTTGAGAACGGACTTCACGGGATCCTCCTGGGGTAGAAAACCGGAAACATCTCTCCAAAATCTCCCCCGGGGCAAAAATATACAGCCGGGCGATGCAGAGGGGGGGTATCTACTGCGACCCCTCCCCCCCTATGGGTCAGGTCCCGAGGTCTCAGTGAAGTCTGGAACTTCTCGTGTGACCTTTGTGTAGACACCTGTGACATTCTCTCTCACAATCTCATCGATGGCGTCTTCGATTGCTTGATGTTGATCAGCTTCTGATAGTTCATCAGAAGTGTAGAGTATTCTAGCTAAAAATTCATTTGTGTTGTAGCCAGAACGTAGATCGAACGACAACCAAGCGTCGTAGTGGGTGAAGGGGGAGTGGGGGTTGTCAATTGTTGTTAACATAGACTCGATCATACAACCAAACTCCTTTCACTATGAGATGGTAGAAGGTGGGGTTTCAAATAGGAATGGGGAATGTACACAGATGTACTACTAACTCTCAGGTCCCTCTAACTCATTGATAGACTTACTCAATGTAGTTAGTGAGACACCCAACTGTTGCGCTACCTGGGCCCGTGTATAGCCAAGCTCAAGCATGTCTTGTGCACGACGTGCTTTAGATGTAGTCATTACCTTACTCACACGAGGTGTAGCCAGTTCCTTGACCCTCTGAAGGTCTGCATACTGGAGGATGGAGGTTAGTTTGCTCTCACTAATAGCACCTGCCTGGATAGCATTCCATTCCTCATCACTAATGTAGATGCGACTCTTCTGAGCCCCGGTTCTGTTACGCATCTCCTGGAGGGCCTGGGATTCAAGCTTCTTCTTGGTAGCATCATCCATGTGTGGTTCAGCATCCAACTTAGCTCTCATAACACCATTCGCCAGGGTTTGGGCATGCCGTTCGAGGGGGCGGTTACGAATCGCAATGTCAAGGGAGGCATTCAAAGTCTTTACTTCGTTTGAGTAAGCTTCTTTTGCAGACTTCGAATACTTTGACCGGGGGGTATTTGAAGCTTCCTTACGTGCCTGATTAGCTAATGCCTTGAGTTTGTTGGAATGTTCTGCATACACCCTTTCCATAGGGGTATCAGATGACAAGGTATGCGCATCATCAGTAAGGGCAAGGCGTGCGACCTTCTCTTTCAGGGGCTGGCCTGTACGGAAACTGGTCTTACCGGTCTCAACATAGACCTTCTTACCAGTAGCCTTATCGATAGGCCCCCCTTCAGAGGCAAGGCGGAGCTTCCTTTGATTCACCCGATCGGTAGCAGTGGCCCTTGAAATGAGGGTAGAGGCACCTTTGTTCTTACCACCCTGGTATCGTTCTTTCAACTGGGGGATGTTGTTATCGATGGCGGATTGTTTGTAGTTCAGCTTATGCTTCTCAGCATCGATGACTACCATTGAATGTTTCACCGCTCTAGCAACATCTGCAGTTGATGCTTGACGAAGAGTCATGTCTGTGATGAGGTTTGATATTTTACCCATCTCAATTCCGGTTTCCCGAGTTGTCATCACATGCATTCCTGGATATTCTTTGTACAGACGACGAGGATCGAAGTTCTTCAAGTCATCCAAAGCAGGAGATATTTTGACTCTCCCTGAATCATTCGGAATAACGAGAACAGTATCTCCATCGAAGTCTGCGCCAGAAAGCCGATCAGCTACAGTATGGTGAATACCGACAGCATCCTTAGCACCACCTATTACGGTCTTCGCTTCACGTTGCTTGTTGTTGACAGTCAAATCAGGAATCTCGAACGTCCCTGCATGAGGAAAACGAATAAGCGCAACTCTCTGCCCATCAGGGAAGTTTGGTGCGTAGACCTCATTCGGCTTGATCGTGTCGAGAGGCAATATAACATGCCAACTTTGACCTTTCAGACCAGCTGCATCCAAATGGACAGCAGCCGAATCTGTTGAATCTCCAAACTTGTCGAGAAGAAGTCGCTTTACAGTTGGGTTTGTCAATTTCGCAATTGAGTTATATTCTGACAGACGCTCTTCATACGTCATGTCCAACTGATTCTTAGCAAGCCTTGGGCTCTGCTTTGACAACATCTGACTAGATATGGTCTTTGACCACTTCGTCCAGTCACCTTCTTCACGAACGATGTTCATGGCTGAGGTAACAACCTCTTTACCATCTTTGTCGTGTTCAACGATCTGTCGCTTCAAATATGAACCAAACGGATTGTCTGGGTCATCTTTGATTGGCTTCATCGCATCGAGATGATTACCTGTAGGGTCCTTGTTTGTGTTGAACACGAGATCAACACCATCTGGAAGACCATCTTTGTAGATAGCCATACCCTTCAGATAGTGATCATCACCAACCTTAACTCGAACCTGCGAATAGCGAGATCCTTCAAGACTGACGTCTTTGACGCCTGGACGAGTGAAAATGACACCATCCATCTCTGCTCCACCCTCATGACCGTATCTAACGGAAACTCGAGAAGGTGAGATAGAGATTGGTGGATGGATACCAAGATATGAACGTCCACCATCATCAGTGAAGCTCATGATCTGTTGGATGTTCGCTTTGTTCTTCAATACTTCGCCGATGGTCACATCAGGCCCAGCAAGAACCTTACGCCGTGTGTCCTTACCAGTGCCCAACTGTCGCTCAGTCAAGGAGTGAAGTGTGTAACCATCATCAACAGCAGCATCAACGGCTGCCCTCAACTTGGTTGCGCTGATACCAATATGATTCTCCACACCACTACCCACATCGAGGTACTTCTTCTCAGCAACCTGCTCCTTGAGCATCTTCGAAGTCTGCTCAATGACGTTTGCTTTGTCAGCTGCACCTGGGGCAAGATATGAACGAATCGTGGATTCAGGCTTGTCCATTCGCTTGCCGATTTCGACATTAGAATAGCCCTTGTCCTTGAGCTTCTGGGCTTGAGTAATATCGGCCTGACGACGTTCTGCAATTGCTGCAGACTTCCTGTTACGAAGGCGAGTTGTGGAGATGCCCAATCCTTCTGCGATCTCGGTCTCCGACATGCCTTCTTTCTCAAGCACCTTTACATGATCGAGGAAATCCTTGTTGTTCTGGAAAGTAACCCCACCAGACCCCCATGGATATCGACCACTGTGTCGAGGAGTTCCATAATGCTCAAGATAGTCGTCTTCATCAATGATCATTGAATCACCCCTCCTTTCAAGAGTTCGATTCTCCTATCGGATGCGATGATCACATCCATGATGTGTGCAACTTCATCAGGATCCGGAATATGGATCTCGACGTCTTCTTGATAGATCCGCAGTTCCATCTCAATCCCGAATGGTGAGAAGCCATATTCTAGACAGAAGAGCGCTGCATAAACCAACAGCTGCTTCATGGACGCCTTAACGATCCCTGTCTTCAAGTCGTGGATTCTCAGATAGTTATTAACAAACGAGATTGTGTCTGGAGTACCGAAGCAGTTGTCGGAGAAATATAAAGGTTGCTCAACTTCCATGCTGAAGTCAATAGCATCCGCTACGTAATCTGAAAGGGCTCTGTCATCGGCTGCGAGTCTTACTCCCATGACGATCGCTTTGTGCGCTAATTCGTGAAGCGCTGTTCCTCTGGCAGCTGCTCGAGCCAGAGCGTACCGTGCATCCAGTCTCTCTTCCGTGTAATTGATCCAGTGATAGTTACTCGGACTGAGAAATGCATGCCTACCGTGAAGGGCTGAGTGCGAGTTGAAGTTCATCAAACACCCCATCTTCGTTCTCTGGGTAGATGAACGACGCATACGACATCTTGTTAAACTGATCCACGTAAAATGGTTGGTTTGGACGAGTTCGTGCCGTTTCTGACACCTTGACTTCAAGCATGGCCCATCGATCATTGTGAAGAATGAGCAAATCTTGAATTCCTTGTATGCGTTGTGGATCGTTCTTGATCACAACACAACCAGGGAACTCTTTGTGAAGTCTCTTGATGAGTTTGGCTTGGTATTGAGCTTCGGTCATTGGTCCTCCGGGCAAAAACGAAATTAGTTGAAATTTTAGACTTCCCCTCATTATATACGTTGTTTTAGGTACGACTTAATACGTATTATTTGGCAATAGCGAATTGTTGCCATGTGGGGAAGACTTCCTTCTTCACCAGAATCGATTGCCAAATATCAGCAACCAGTAATCCGTGTGTTGTAGCAGCAGACATCGTCGTCTTGTACTTGATCTCTGTACCAACGTCGATGATTGGCCCTCGATCGCTGTGTGAATCACGAAGTGTGAACTGTCTGCAGTACTTCCAGGCGAACCATCGAGGCCTCCATACGAGGTTCTCAACATGATTGTCGGTCTGGTCACCACTCAGATGGACCGGAGTGTTGAAAATATCCGTCTTACCATCTAAGAACTCATCCGCTACGAGTAGAGCCACGCTCCTTGTGTACTGAACTCGATCCTTCACTAGCCCGATCTTGAGTAGCCCAGTCCTAGTGATATTCGGCCGCAACAACCTCCCTGTGTGTTTGTTGGCCACTTGTCCATGACTACTCACTTGGTAGTCTGGGAACTCCCATACTGTTGCCCATTGTTCTTCCATCTTTCACCTCTTTCAGCCTTGAAAGCAAGAATACGTATTATGTTCGAAAATTCCTCGCAAAACTCTTTCACCAAAAGTGAAGTTAATACGTATTCCCTATATTAGCGCGAGAAAGTAGAGAATACTAAAAATACGTATTAACCTCGATTTTTATACAAGAGTTTTGAGCGAGATTTTCGGAGGTTAATACTTAATACGTATTCTTGCTACTAAGCCCCTCCCCCGGATCCAACAAAAGACCAGGTCAGAGGGCATTTCGTCCTTTTGCCTCAACTCACTCAGACACCGAAATTCTACGTATTATGTCTGTCAAATCTGGGCAGTTTTTTGGTACTTCTTTTCCAGCTCGTCGATTTCGTGCCAGTTTCGGAGGTTTTCCGACGCATAAGTACGCTCGTTGAAATGCCTCTTTTCCCCCAAACTTTTCCACACTGCACGGTCGATTGTGGAATCCGAACGTAAAACGTAGTAGAAAAGTTCAGAAAATGGCGTGTCCAAACGGTCGATTCGACCCTGTGCTTGGATGAAATTCTTGTACGAATATGTGAGCGAATAGAAGCACATCGTGTCTGTTTCGGTGCAATTCCAACCCTCAGCTCCCGCCACGTACTGGACGAGGTACACCCACTTTTCGCTTTCTGGGAGTGGTTGGTGCCTGTGGCCGTTCCACTCCGCAACTTGCACAGATGAGTGCAGTCCCAAGCTCCGTAACATCTCTAATTCGTAGTCGAAGTTGTAGAACACAACTAGCCGGTCGTGTTCCTCCAAGAGATTCTGTACAGCATTGAGTCGAGACGCATCCGAGTTGACAATCTTTCGCATCACCCGAAATAACTCGGCCACATCCTGGATCGGCTCTGATGTGTAGGGATTCCATCTGTCTACTACCGCCTTTCTGTACAACCCCTTGTCGTACTGAGTTTCGATGTCTTTGATGATCCTGGTGGTGTGACTGAGATATGGCATCTCAACCAAGATCATGTTTCGGTACTTCTCAAGGATGTCTACTCGGTCGTACCTAACGATTCGAGGGAACTTGCTAAATGGCGCATAGACGACATGCTCTCTGGTGAACTCAGAAGCATTTCGATAAAGTCCGTTGGCCACGAACACGGGAATATAGTCAATCCACGTGTCCCCAGGCGTCGCGCTGAGTAGAACCCATCGGTTCTTCCTGGTGATCTTGTAGAACGCTTTGACCCATGCGCCGTGCCCGACGACTCGCTGTTCATCGAAGACAAAGAACGCATCCACCACGTCTGTATAGTTCCCAATGTTGTTCCAGGAATCGATAGTGATTTTACCATTACCAGGGACACTAAGATCGGTTCCGATTCCAAAGTGTGCTGCCTCCTTCTCCCAGTCAAGGGAGTCTCGTTTCTTGGCTGTGGTGATGACGTAGATATCCTTCGGGGCCTCCTTCTTTGCGTAGTACGCCATTGCGGTCAGAGACTTACCTGTCCCCACACCCCCAAATAAGACCTTACCGTTCTCGAGAAGGTCTAATGCTTGCTGCTGGTGCTCCATCAGTTCTACGCCCATCATCACCTCCTATACGGCGAACATTGCTCCCGGAGGAGGTTGTTTTATTTCTTCCATCGGCTCTGCAACGGTTTGTTGGCAATATACAAACGTTCCGTTGTTGAAAGATGCGCCGTATGGTTGATGAACCCATCTTGGTCCCAAAGCAAAGTTGATCCGTACAATACGATGACCACAGTGCTTACAATAATCTTCCATCAATCACCTCCTACTTGGGTTTTGTGTCGTTAAAGGCCAGTGCCTCTTGATACATCATTTCGACTTCCATGGGCAATCGACCTCTGCCGTAATATCTCGGAACAGCGACCCGAACTTCGGGATCCAACAGCCGCTCGATCATCCGAGCCTGGTAGGGCACAAGATATAGACCGAACATGACTGCTGCCTGATGTTGCCACATGATCCCCAAAGTTGGTCCACAAGGGACGCCCCATGTAATTTCGTGAGCCATCTCAGCGGGCATGGAATCTGTTAATGGCATTTCACCTCCATCCGTGATGTGTGTTCCAAAACGTCTCTTGTTTTGGCCGAGTCATGTAATATGCGAGTTTGGTTGGATCGGTCATCGAGAGCGTGGGCCCACAAGGGACTCCGAACAGCAATTCATGCGTGGATACACACGTTTCCCATTCGACAGCTTCACGCATCCGAGCTTCCATCCACGCTCGTACGTCAAACTCGGTCATCGTCGGTACTTCGATCTGTCAGGAAAGGCACGCACTTTGGCTTCGAACCGATTCCGAGGATCCTGCAACTTCCCCTCGACTTCCTTCATCCCGTCACAATCGAGACAGAAGTATTCGGCTTTCTGTTCCCGATCGAAGTGTCTGCGAATATGACCACAGACCAAGACCACACGTGTTACCGGATCACCGTCACCTGTCGGCATCGACGTAAGCCCCCAAGTGATCGTGCGGATTGTCTACACACGAAGCATCACACCATGCCGAACCGTTTCCAAGCACGTGAACAACGTGCCGAGGTTGACTAACGTCGCTTGTTACGAACGTTCTGCTCGCAACGCCATGAATACCGCTCGTGATGTACACGGCGTATGCGTCAGCGAGACTGTACAGGAAGTGTCGCGTTGCTTCTGAGTTTGGCGGTGGATATGCCTGAACAGCAATCTTCAACGCTTCTGCCCGAATGTTTTGAGCTACCGACATCTCATGCGCAGCGATCAGATCATCTACCAGAGCCTCAGCATCTGCGACAACGTCCTCTGGAGGCGTAACAAGACCGAGCGCGGTAGCCATACGATAGCAGATCTTGTTCAGCAGAACAGAATCGGCCTTGTACTTGACAATCAGTTCACGTCCTGCTTGGTTGAACGTAGGATATGGTTCGGTTGTAGTGCCCTGAACGTGCTCTCTCACCAAAGACCTCATCTCATCAATTGAAGCATCGAATGGAAAACGAACATCAAACTCGCCACATGAACAACGAATACAGCGTTCTCCGTTGTCCAAATCACGCATCTCATTCATTATGTGTTGCATCAGGCACCAGTCCTGACGCAGTCCACCCAACCGTTGTTGAGCGATCCGACGACTGTGAACAACAATCCGAACCGCTGGGGCGTGAGTGTACTGAACTCTTCGTCGCGACCGAAGTCACCGACAAGGATATAACCGAGTGGTAGCTGCTCGATGTCCTGGATTGTTGCGAACTGTTGACGCAACTTCTCTTGGTTGTCAGCTGTGATTGTGATTGCTTTCATCTGTTCCTCTCTAAAAAGCAAAAACCAAATGCCTTGCGACATCTGGTTTCTTTGGGGGTGGACTTACTTCAGTTCGACTAGTGCAGGATCACAGTGACGAGGAAGCCGAACTCCGTGTTGAAGAACTCGTCTCGCTCGGACTCGGACTCGAACCCACCGTTCTTGGAGATCTCGATGAGCTTGAAGACAACCGACTTCATCACCGGGTAGATCTCCAACGACTTGTTGGTGACGTCCACGGCGAACTGGCCGGCGCGAACTCGACGGACGCGACTGGTCTTCGACAGCGTGTGGCCGAGACAACCGGTGAGCGTGCTGAACTTGAACATGACTGCTCCTTGTTGGGTGAAAGGGGAAATACCTTGTGGTATCGCCCCGGTTGTTGGGGTGGGTGGAATTACTTCATCATCTTGCGGATGAGTGGGCTGATGAGACGGCGCGTGCTGTCGACGAGGATCAGTCTGCGAACGAACCGCTGGCGCATGTAGCGACGATGCTCCTGTGCGTAGTTCATGTAGTCCTTTCGGATCTGAGCTAGCTGGATATCGAGGCGTTCACGGCAAGCAGCGCTCGGCAAATCGATCACGATCGGGCGTGGCTGTTCCATGTTGGTCTCCTTAGATATGGGGTGTTCCTATTACAGTCATTGTTCTTTCTGCGAATCACCGTTCGTAACGAAGTCTTCGTTCGAGAGATACGTCGTCCAAGGATATACATCCTCAAGCTTCACGGTGTACTGCATCCCCTTCTCATCCTGAAGTACTGGCCATCTCGGATCACCTTTGGTCTCGATCAACTTTCCAACAATTAGTTGATCTCCGAACATCGCGGTGTACGTCCTACCGACCACCATCAATGGTTGGGCCTTCACCGTTTGCCTCCTTCCGAAGCATTCGTAGTTTGTAGCGCAGCTGACTCAAACGAGAGATCGAGTCGTCGATACCTTGTAGAACTTGTGGGGGGTGCTCATCTCTGTGCCTCACTTGCCACAGTCTCTTGATCCGACGATCAAGCGAGCTGACGAGCAGACGAATATCCTCATCTGTGAGGAGTAGCCGTCCCTTCACTTGTGACATGTTTCTCCTTAGGTTTTGTGCGGGGCTAAGGCTCAGGGGGCCAAGCCCTAACCCCACACGATCTGACAGGGTTTAGATGAAACCCTTGGTCTCGAGACGCTCGTGAATCGCGAGGTTGATCTCTCGGTTGACCGTGGTGTTTCGACGCTCGGCCATCTTGGTCAGCGGTTCGAAGTACTTCGGGTCGATCTCGGCCGCGAACTCTACGAACTCCCGATCGAGGTCACGGGCGGTCTGAGCCGCGGTCTTTCTCGCGACTGGCTTCTTCGATGAAGAGGCGCCGGTTTTCTTCGATGATGCTTTCGCTGTAGCCGGCGATTTCGTGGCTGGATGCTTTGCGATCGCCACCTTCTTTGATGACGCGGCTGTCTTCTTGGCTGCTGCCACTTACTTCTCCTTTTGTTTGGGATGTTGAAACGCTCAGATTCGAAGCGTGGTACTCCTGTGACCAGGCGTAAATAAAGCGCTCCTCCACTACCGTCACGAAACGGAATGGAGGATGAGACCAACCTTGCGCATAGACGAGCGCATGCTCCTTCTCGGTGAACCGTCTTGTCGGGGTGTTCTCGACTTTGACGATATAAACCGGTTTGTGTTCCTCTTGCGTCGTGGGAGGACGAACGGGCTCAGGGCTACGTCCGCATACCTCACAGTATGGATGCCCTTGAATCCATGTCCAAGGACGTTGGTGTTCTGTGCATCCGACTTGCTCCGAATGAATGTGATACGCCACCATTACCACTCCTCTTCAGGTGAATTGGCCAAGCGGATGAGAATATCCCCATGGCAGGCTTTGGGAGCACAGAAGCAAACAAGATCTTTCCCCTTTAACTCCCCCACGTCGCGAAGCAGACTAGGCTGACTCCACAACCACTTCTCGTATTTAGCGATAACTTCGTATCGCGTACCGTCTCGTCCGACATGAAACGGATTCCCCCACTTGCTGTCTCGACCGATGAATATTGCATCAACCGGTCGCTTCTTGTCTTTGACGTTCCAGACCTTAGGCATCAGTCTGTCCCCATCGTTTCCATTCGCACTCGCATCCGAATTCGGAGGACGCGGTTACATACAGCACAAATCTGGACTGCGTTTCTAGAATTGTAAGCGACCGGAATGATCGACTGCCCACAAAGAGTCGTGTTGTCGTTGAGGTCATCGGTCTCGTAAATATGAATGGTAACCATCAGTCCTCCTCAGGATCGAGCTTCTTCGGGGCCTTCTCTGTGACCTGGTTGATGAACTTCGAACGAATCTCCACTTCCCGCAAAAGTTCCTCGGACGGCAGGGTCAAGCCCTCCTCCAGGATCCAGTTGAGGTACTCCGTCTTGAGATCGAGTTCAGTTTCGAGCGCTCTTGTGCTACTACTGTTTCTCCATCCACAAACAAACGCTGCTACCATGCATCCGACTTGATAAGCAGCCCAATGGGTTAAGACTTTCTTTACTGTTGACGACTTCACTTCAAATACCTCCCTGTGTGAGTGACCAAAAAGGAAAACCCTAAGTCCTTGTAGACTCGGGTCATCGACAAATGTCGACTAGTTGGTCCAGTATCCAGTAGATACGGTACCAATGACGGCTGTACTTGACAGCGACATAGGTATCTTTCATTTGGGTTTCGGTTCCTTTTGGTCGGGTTTGTTCCTATTCTAATCGTTGTTATTCCTGCGAGCAAAGAGGATATACCTTGCGGTACGTCCCCTTGGTTGTGGTGTGGTTCACTTGTCGACAAGCATGTTGATGAATTTGATTCGCTCGTTGTACATCATCTCGATCTGCTCCTGTGGGCAGCACTCCAGATATCGACGCAGAACACTCACAAGAAGATTGGTGTGTAACAGGATCAACTCTGAGGTAGAGATGATCGAGCTTCGCACTGGATTCTTCTTGAAGTGATCCACGACGAATGTGTGAATGCCGAACACGAGGGCGACTCCAATGATTTCATCGAATTCAATCGGTTCCATGATATGGCCTTTCGGTTGGTGTTCCTATTACAACCGTTGTTTCGCCTGCGAGTTTCACAAAAAAGGAAAGTCCTTGTAAGGGGACTCTCCTCTCCAGCATCTCGGCTGGACGGGGGTTCACACTTCGGCTTCGAGGGCCTGGTTGTAGAACGCGTCGTAGAGGTCGTTCTCCTTGAGGAAGTTGTCATGGTCCTTGAGGGCCATCTTGTTCAGTGCCAGGCACACGACGGTGGTGGCTGTGACAGCGATGGCGACCTTGTGGTCGATGACGAACTGCTTCGTACGGAGGCCGACCTTCTTCACGGTGTTCAACATTGTTGCTCCTTTTCGGGTTGGTGGTTTTCCTATTATAACCCTTGTTTTTTCTGCGAACTGTTGGGAGCGTCTCTCGACTTCTTGGCTATCCCTAGCAGGCGTGGCCACCAACCTGTGGGTCCCAACAATTCATCTCAGGGCACTACCGCGCCGGTGAACAATGATTTCAACTCTGGGTGGTGACGAGCCGCATAAGCTCTCCTTTCTACGTCGGTCGACCGTAACGACCGAGTTCGGCGGTCTGATAAAACGTACCTTTTTCTTGCGCACGTTTCTGCTGATCACGAAACACTTGATCGATCAGCTCGAGATGATGTCCTTCTTCTGCGTGGTGACGTTCTCGAAGAAGCCGTCGTGCTTGTTCCCTTGTTCGACCGCTGACGCCTCCGAATATACAGAAGGCACCATCTCTCGAACAAACCCACTTGTCAACATTCGCTCCAACCGCCATAGCTGGTTGCACGAGTGTTTTCTGGGTGGGAGGAGTACTCGGTTTCTCGAGGGCCATCACAGAGCCTTGAGCGCTTTGACTACTGCAAGGATATGGATGGCTGCGTCTGAACGCACTTCACGCATCGTATGGCGGGGACGTTTCCCCTGCCAATTGCATGTGCAGGCAGCGAGGAATCGTGCACCTTCGGAGGGGAGTGGGAGGCGAACGCACTTCAATCGATGCCCGTTCTCCATGGCGATCGTGGCTGGTCTACGCCGCTCCATCGAAGTCCCCATTCTGGACCTCACGGATATGGACGAACTCATCGTGCTGCGCGTTGTGCTTGGCGTAGCGAACGAACCCCGACCTCCAACCACACGAACAATGGGCCTGGAACTTCGGCCCGTCCTTCTTCGGCGGCGTGAGAACTTCGAGTCTCGTGGTGTGGCTTTGCTCTGTCACTGCGTACCCCTTTGATTGTTGGAATATGACAATGGGTAGTTTGACTGTGATACCCACACAGGTTGGGACTACAGCTCGCTGTCGGAGATATAGACGACGGCGTTGGTGCCCTTCTGGACCTTCTTGACCAGATCGTCCTTACGCCTCTGATGATCCTCAGCATCGACCTGCTGCTCGAGAGCCCAGACGTACTTCTGCTGAAGAAGGAGTGACTCACGGGCGTCACGCAACAACTCACGTGTGTCCTTGACGAAGTCCTTCTTGAGCCATTCCAGCAACGTAGCCTTGCTTGCGCCGTGATCGCTGTGATGCTCGAGATATGTTTTCGACGCCAAGAGGTCCATGTTCGTCTCCGAACGCAGCATCTTGATCGCGTCGATGACCCCTTTCACTCCTGGAGTGTGATTGGGGTTGCACCGAAGCTCGGCGATCTCCTTTGCGGTGGCGAGATCCATCATCCTCCTTCATTCGTGCAGGGCAGAAGACCCCACTTCGTGGTACCGATTGTCTTGCCTGGATCGACCAAGCACACGTCGAGCGTGCACGGGTTGAGGCTCCACTTGCGTGTTCCCTCAGCGCCATTGGTCGGAACGCAGATATCTTCTGGCCCATCTGCAGGAGCGTAGTGCGTGGGGGTCTGAACCATCCACGGAAGGATCTCTTGCACCGGATTGCATGCTGAGAGAGCGATCACTGCACCGATCAACGCAACTACCTTCTTCATGTTGTCCCTCCTCAGGGAATATGGGTCACAACCTCCATGGCTGCAGACCACTGATGTCGTACATCACCTTCGTAACGCACGCTTGTCTTTGTTTGTTCAACGCTGAATTCCCAAATACGTCACTGGCGCTTTGGGCATCGCAGTGGGAGCGGAAGAAAGCTGCGTAGCTGGTTCCACTCCAATTACCTTCGTGTGCCTGCCAATATCCATGGCAACATGCGTTGGCCACGTCGTTTCGACAGTTGCTTTCTCGCCATCCGTATCCCCAATTGGATCTGGGTCCACTTCTCGGCTGATCGCTGAACTGACTGGGAAGGCCTGCCTGAACGCGATAGAAGTTCATCTCGTCACAGCCAGAATATCCCTCTGGAGCGAAAGGCATCCCACGTAAACCGGAAGATGTCTCCGGGGGAATTTTCGGGGGATCAACACGAATTGCCTCTTTCAAAGCGTCCATGGTGATCGGCCCGGCAATCCCATCCGGAAGTAAATCGTTTGCACGTTGAAAATGCCTGACCGCTCGAGTAGTGCGAGGTCCGTACTCACCGTCGACGGGCAACACGTACCCGTATGATCGGAGAATATACTGGACTTCAACTACCTCTTGCCCGCTGTCACCTGGACCAGCATCAGCATGCGCATTGACCTTCTCGATGGCGAGAAATATCGCCGTGAAGATTGCTGCCAGTCCGATAAACATGCAGATCGCTAGAAGAGCCGCGAGTAAGAATCGGCCAAGCCTACTCATCCCTCACTCCCCATGAGAAGGCGAGACGCTTCCATGATCTTCTGTCGAGACGCTGTCATTCGGGACGTCGTGTCCTCATTTGCCCAAACAGTCATGTGCTCGTCATAGGCAAGAGTCATCTTCTTGGCTTCTTCGACGATGGTTTCCTCCAACGTCTTAACTGAGTCGGTCTTCATGTTCGGCTGCATGCTTCTCCTTCTTCAGGAAGTCGTATGTCTGGACAGCTGCGTTTGCGTTCTTGATCTTCCGAAACGTACCTGGGCACATCTCTCGGAAGAACTTCCTCGGAGCCCACTTCGCGTGAGTCTCTGTCTTGTAGAATGGCATGATCCCGATGACCATGCTGATTGCCTCTGTGTAGTCGAGGCGATGATCCGTGATCTCCTTGGAGACCCGCTGGATTTCGTGGTAGTGCGAGTCCACGACTTCTTCCATGGTTGTCACATCTCCTCCTCTGTGAGTGCTTGCGGTTCGTCCAACTTCACAACATCGATTTCGAAGCCGTATCCGTAGTAGAACGGATTGCCACATGACCAACCGACGGTCAGCTCGAGAACGTCACCCATGTCAGCATAAATATGCCAACGAGTGTACTGCTCTGTGGTACCGACACCCATGATGATGTGATCGACCTTCTCTGGATGGAGAAGGAATTCCTGCAGTTCGGTATAGGCGCAACAATCACTGGTGTCCGCCAGACGAACTTCGTTTCCATTGTCCAGTGTGATGACGAATGCTTTGTGAGTTCCCCATCGATAAGGGGTCTCCTTTTCCTCCGTCTTGACGATCCGATGCCCGACGACAGCTTGTTCCAGTTTTTCGACGTTCTCAGGCATTGTGCCATCGTCTTCGTCACTGGACAACCTCTCGAATACGTATTCTGTTGTCATCGTTGCTCCTTGATTGGGTCGAGGACCATGCGGTCCACTTGAATACCTTCGTTTTCCAGCGCGGCCTTGAACTTGGTCCACGCTTCGATTGCCGGCTTGTCGATCGGGATCTTGATCTCTGCGTATACCTTGTAGCCGATCACGCTTCCTCCTCACACGGTGGATTTGGTGGGGAAATATGGCCGACCAAGAACGTCTCGATCGGCTCATACCCCCACATGTTGTTGGCTTCGATGTCCTTGACGAGCCGAATACGCTCGCCTTTGATCGTCTCGAACGAGATCTTCCAGACCGTCAGATCCGCAGCAGCGTGCTCCATTGCCTCAAACACCGTGAGGAAATATAGAAGCCCGTGCTCTTCACTTCGAGTCTGAACGTAGTGTTCGGAGTCTGGGGTGTACTTCACGAAGCACGTCCGTACTTCTGCTTCAGAGCGTTGGCAGTGACCTGGTACTCGGTCCAGATCTTCCGGAACCACTCGAGATCGTTTCGAACGTCCTGCTCGTCGCAGAAAGGCATCCCACGTGGGATAGCGATCTCTTCCCCCTGAGAAATGCGAAGCATGTTCCCCTTGAGCACGACCCGCGACTTGGTCGGCATCGTCTTCGCCTTCTCCTCGAGCTTGTCGGTGCAGAACGAGAGGTTCTTCTGCTTGACGGTGATCAGAACAGCGGGGTCCCGAGGGTCGAGAGCCTTCTGCTCTTCACGGCGACGTGCCGTCTTCTTGTGGTTGCGACGACGCACGGAGTTGTTCTTCTCCTCGACGTTGTCCTTCTTGGCCTTCTGTGGCTTTGCCATTTGGAATATCCCCTTTGCTGGTTGTGGTTTCAGTTGTGTTTGCTGCGGAGGGAGGGCAGGGAGCTTCGGGTTTCTCGCCACTATCTCCCATACCCTTCCCTCTGCGTCACTTCGTCTCCATGCTTCCAGAGCTGCCCAATTGTGCTAATATCCGAGGTGCTGGATATTGGGGCGGACAATTACTTCTCGTGCTCCAGACGAGACGCTCTCATGAAGGTTGCGTATCACCAGTGGAAGAACTGGATCTCGCTCCGCTCTCCCTTTCGTTTCTTCTACTCAGGAGTAAACACGAAGTCGGTTTTTTGGTAACGATCCCATATACCCTGTTGTCTAGTCCAGTTTATATGGGCTTCTGTGTGTCCTTCACAGACTACAGTGCGGTCTGACTCATCTCAACGGGCGGGGAGAGATGTAACAGACAGTAGAACTCTCAACACTTCCAGTCAGGACTGGAGGACGGGTATCCAATGTGTTGATTTCTAGCGCACCCGCTCTGAGCCTAAAGGCTGTTTAGCGTCGCTCAGTCGACGGCGACGTCTGGTCGCTCGATGCCGTGGGGAGGAGCCTGATCGACCTCTTCAGTCGCTTCGACAATTGCCTCCGCCAACTCGGCCTCCATGCTCTCCTGCAGCGCCTGACGCAGGAGTTCTGCCCGCTCGTTCGGATCCATGTTCGGATCCATGAACGAGAAGGAAATGATCGGCGCATGCTCGATGAACAGGTTCTTGAACACCTTCCCGGCGAAGCACCGGTAGTTGTCGTTGACCCTGGTCAAGAAGAACCCAGGATATGCCCGAGTGATGCTCGGGACGACCCGACGATCGATGACGATGTACGGGTTACCGTCGTCCTTGTTCTTCAGTTCACCGATCGTGTTCGCCACCTCCTCGATGTTGGCCTTGGTGATCTCGAGGACCTCTACCTGGTAGGGCCTCCGGACGTATGGGGTGAATTCCAAGTCCATTACTTTCCTCTCTTCTGGTTGTGTTTGATGAATTGGATGCTGTAGTACACAACGAATATGAGCAGTGTTACCAGGAAGACGAGTCCTGATGTCCAAAGCGATTCGAGTGTGGGTCGTGGGTCTGAACTCATCGCTCGTCGAAGGCCTTGAGAATAACCGAAGGACGGTTGTCATTCCCATGCTTGTTGCCTTTTGCGATGGCCTCGATGTGGGAGCTGGTGCTCTCCGAATAGCCACAAGTGCAAACTACGCCGATCGACGTGAGCTTGATCGTGTGCATGAATATGTCCTTTCGTTGGGTCAGTCCGGGGCAGGCGCCTCAGACGGTGCTTCGAGCGGGGCGAAGATGTCGATCACTGCTTGAGCGACTTCTCCTCTTCCGGCATAGATCTTGAGATTCTCCTGTTCGTTGAAGAACTCCTTGACCTGACCGACGAGAACAGGAAAGTTCTCCTGCTCATCCATGATGAAAACCACAACGCCCTTGCCGAGGGGTTGCGGAAGCTCTTCCATCTCGCTCACGAAGCAACTGGCTTCGGTGCGTACTTGCGCTCGAGTTCGTCTTCCTCGATCGTGACGTAGAGCGACTTGAGATATGCCTTGATCCCGGACTTGTCTCCGAACGTCCAAGCCGAAGCGTTGATGATCAGATCCGCCTTGGTGATGTCGGCCCAGTCAAGGGTTCCGACACTGTCCTCGTCCAGATTCGTCCGAGCACTCGAGGTGATCATGACGATCTTCGGTGGACGGATCTTGTAGCTCACAGCGACGCTGATATATGGACGAGGGTCATCGCCCTCTTCCCGAGGCTCTGGAATCTTGACGTTCCAACCGTCTTCCAGCATCTGATGGGCAACCTCTTCCGTCAGCACCACCGAGAACTCTCGGTTTCCTTCTCGGTTGAAAGGACCTTCCTTCCCCGAGAAGTTCTTGAAGATGAGTTGCGCATCTTCGATTGTGACTGTCAGTCTTTCAGCCATTTTTGTTCCTACTCCTTGTGATTGACTCGATGGCGTGCCAGAGGAGTTCGAATTCTTCTGTCATCGCTGAGTTTCGGATCTTGAGGGATAGCGGAACTTGATTCACTGCTGTGTGAATGAAGTCGACGACGCTCCCGTAATATGTTTCACCAGAGATCATTGTGAACTTCCAATAGATCTCCTGATTGCCGAGGTTTCTCAGAAAACTGAAATCCTCTGCAGGCGGCTCTGTTGCTGCCGGCGCAACCTTCTTTCTTGCTGCCATCAGCGCCCGGCCAATGACTTCGCTGCTCCGTTGATCAGTGCAAACGTGAGCAGTCCGAGGAAGAACCCCAAGCGACGCTCACGACGGAGCATGCAGAGGATCTCGAGCTGTGCGGATGTGACGTTGTCCATGGTTTCCTTTCCAGGGAAAATTGAAATGAGAAGACCCGAGCGCAGTATTGTCTTTTGCTGCTTTCTCAGATCTTCTCATACTAAGCGTTGTTTTTTCTGCGAGGTTACGAATATGAGTCCCACGCATGACGCACGATGACGACCGAATCTGGTTCGGCACCATGCGCCTCTGCGTGTCGCTGAATTCGTTCCTGCGGATGCTTGTCTCGATCGAGGTTGACCTTGAAGTTCCCACAACTGCAGGATGCAACAAGGTCTCCGATGGTGAGAATATACTCCATCAGTCCCAGATCCAGACCATGAAGCGCCACCAGACATTGAGCACCACGAGCAGGATCATGATGAGAATAACCCATCCGGCGACCTCTGCTGGATTGAGCCGTGGTTCCTTTGGTGGTTTGCGATTTGGTTGCACGTTCCTCCTAACTCACGAATTGCTCAAATGGACCGTAGAAGTCGATTGCCTCAAACGCTTCTTGCTTCAGGCGATCGAAGTAGTCCATGTCGATGTCGAGATCCTTACCTCGGGCTCGAGCCATCTCTCGCTCGATCCACAAATATCCTTTTGTGCCTGTGACAGCATAGTGCTTGTCGTCCTTGATCCTCCACAGTACGCCACCGTTCTTGACAGGAACGAAGCTTCCCGTTCTACCAACATGAACGAGTTCGGACTTGACTGGTGGATCGATCGAAATATCGGTGAAGTTGAGGTACATTACCCCCTGAGTGACACTTTTCGTCTCGCAGAAGTCATCAAATTCGAGCTGTTCACCAGTGAACAAAGTCTTGAACACGTAAGGATGCTGGAATTGGGCGCCTACGGCGGTCCATTTGTCTCCAGTCCTAGCAATATAGACGGCATCGTTCACCAGACAGAACTTGTCGTAGGTCACTTCGTGTTCGAAGTCGTATCCGTATTGCTTGCCGAACTCTTTGACGAACTCGATGATCTCTGGTGTTGCGTTCGGGATCTTGATCGAGTCGGTCTTAATATGCGCAACAACAAAGCCCTTCTTCTGAACCTCTCGCTTGAGGTCGATCATGAAGAGCGCACCACGCTTGGCGACAATGTTGTCTACGTTTCGGTTGTCCTTGAAGGCGTTGGGGAATCTGGCGCTGGTGAGTCCGTAGACGATGTTAATGACAATCTTGAGAGCATAGGCAAGCTCAGCAGAAGCGGAATCGTCTGCCAAATATGGGGATAGCTTACCCCCAAGGAGGCTTCTGGCCTTGTCGTATTGCTTATGCTTAATCGCCATTCGAGCTTCCTTGAGCGCAGCAAAGTTCTTCGTATACGGTCCGAATAGTCCAAGGACTTCAATTGTGGTCGGATGCATACTCGCCACGTCCAGAACGGCAACGTTTTCCCAGATTCCTGGTTCTGCGTAGACGTACCCTCCTTCTCCAACGACCTCTCCCTTGTAGGTGCTCTTCTCGGTTGGGTGACTTGCGTCGAACTTGTAGCCCTTGAACTCCTTGCTGAGATCGGTGTAGACGAAGCTCTTCTGAGGATACTTGTCGTCACCAAATATGATCTTAGCGGTGTGTTGTTGGGTAGTGTGATTGACGGACAAACCAGAAAGATCTGCCAGAATTTCCCTTGCGGTAAAATCTTCCTTCCGGGCAAGGAACGTCGCTTCGGTTCCCATCACGTCGTTGGCGCAATAATCGACGATCTGCTGCCACTTCTCTTCCGGAGCCGGTTGGTCCCATGGAAGATCCAATTCGAGGTGGTGGACACCGAGTTCGATTTCGAACTTCTTCAACGACTGCTTCTTTGAGCTGAAGTCGTAAATATCGGCGTATGAAAGGTTGTACGCCTCCGAGAAGAGTGCACTGTCGTAGCCGTCGATGATCTTCTGACTCAGACGATACAGATCCTCAAGTGGGTACCCAAGGAACCGTGCCCACAGAATATGGTTGTCGTACCGACGGTTGTTGAACCCCACGAGCTTCATGGCGAACAACTTCTCCATCTCCTGTGGTTCTGGATTGATCATCCGTACGACATCACCTTCACCAAGGTACTTCCAACACACGACGAAGAGGTTTGGGAACACCTCAACGTCAAATATCGCAATCGGTTGATCAGCCTTGTCGTCTGATGTCGGAATGGCGTTCTCACTGACGAACTGCATCTTCATCACAGTCTTGATACACGCCATTGACTGGTTGTGACTACGTGCCGCAAACCCGAGAATCGTCGGACGCAAGTCTCTCACGTCGTATGCCATCCCAGATTTGTACGCATCCTCGAGAATCTTCCAGATGAAGTCGATTGACGGCTTCGTCCCTGGATGAATCTCCTTGCGGAGGTTGCGTGCGATCAGATCACGGAGACCCTTCTCACTCTGAATTGTCTTGTTGTCGAGCATGGGCTTGGCTTCCTTTAGTGGAAGACCGCTACTGATCGTAGTGATCTCGAGGTTGTTACATTTGGTGAGCTTCCTCCGAAGAGCACTATCACCAAGAAGCGTCTTAACCTCAATACCTACGTCGAAGATCTGAGCGAGAGCATGAACGTCCCCGCTGTAAATATAGTGAAGATGAAGACCTGCGCCACTCTTACTGAGTTCGGCGTACGTGGGTGGGAAATCCGAGGCGGCTTCCAGATTTGCTTCGAGACTCTTGTCTCCGTTCTCATCGACGAGATCGAAATCGATCACGATGTGGTTGGTTGGGACTCTTACCCAGTGCAGTTCTGAAGTGTCTAACTCGGACAAGGTGGTATGTACTCGCTCCCACTTGTAGCCGGGTTGTCCACTGGGCTTTGCCAACTGCGCTGGCTGATCTGGGTAGAACGTGTCGAAATATGACGGCTGCTCCTTCAGGTCCAATGGCGAGTCTTCTGGCTTAAAGGGGTTTGGCGGCGTCAACTTGAATCCTGAATAGTAGGAACGCACGACATCTCCCTTCACCTCTGCTCTGGCATCGAAATGTTCGAAGTAGTTTCGCAATTCTTCACGGAATTTGTACTGAGGCAGAAACTTATCGATTCCGGTATCAGAACAATACTCCTTGTACAGTTCGTATGCTTGCTTCAATGTTACGCCGTTTTGCTTCTTGAATATGTCGTAACAGGCTTCGACGTAGTTGTAGAACACGTCGGTGTGAAGCATCATCTCAATCGGGCGATACGAACTGTAGAAGTTCTTTCCCATCTCCAAATATCGCTGAAGGCAATGGTATGCAATTGCCCCAAGCTCGAACTCGATCTGGCTCATCAACCGGTGATAGTGAGCTGTGTCCACCAGCATTCCTGTCGGATGGACGTCAATCAGACGACGAATGATTCCAGACTTTGCGTCCGAGATCCTCACAGGCTGGTTAGTGCCCATAAAGAGAAATGCGTTGACCCTCGCTGAGTACGTGGGCTTATACTTCTCATTCATCGTCATCATCTCGTGTGAGATGATCGAGTTCAGTTTGGTGTTGTCATCAATCTTCGACAAGTCACCATCATGCTGAATGGCGACCAACGGATTGGTCTTGAATATCTCTGTGGCAAAGGCGTTGTTGCTGCTGCCCAACGCTTTCGCATCGAAGGTTGCTACGTATCCGTCGAAGAGCTGGGCGATGATGTTGAGAACTGTAGATTTACCGCTACCGGCAGGACCGTAGAAGACCAGGAACTTCTGGATTCGCTTTGCGTCTCCTGCAACAACAGCTCCAATGGCCCATTCGATCTTTGTCCGTTCCTCGTCTGAATACAGAACACCCAGAAGTTCATTCCAAGCGTCACAGTTTCCTTCTTCGAGGGAATATGGGAGTCGTCTGCTTGCGTAGTCACTCTTCTTCACCTCCGTATCGGCGAACACCAACTTCTCGTCGAGAGGATGGCTGTTGTCACTGATGTTGCGCATGTACTTCCGGAATGTACTCCAAATCTGTGTGTCGAATGACTTCAAATCCAGAACTCGATAGGACATACCGGTTCGTTCACGTTCTTCCTTGGCGTGACGCTTCAGATCCTGATCGACCAAACGTTGCACGTCGTACTCATCTGTAGACCAGAGGCCCTTTTCTTCGTCCCATACCGCATAGAACGATTGTCCTCGGACCATCAGATCCTTGGATCTACCTACAGTCCAATCAGGATATAGCACCGGAGGGGCGCCCTTCTTCTCCTTGATACTGACTTGATAGAAATCCATGAGCCCCCTTTCAGAGTTCTTGGTCGATTAGGTACTCGCAGAATTGGTACCAGATCTCGACTTGACGTTGGTCGTGTTTGGGATGCCTGAGTGGGAACAAGCCGCCTTCTCCGTTTGGTGCGTACGTTCTCCAGATGAACCTGTCTACGATGTCACATACGTATTGACTGAACCCCCGTTTGGCGTCTGTTAGCTCTCTAAGTCCTAGATTCTCGATGAATATCCAGAACCATTGTCGAGCACTTGTCTCTGTAGCAAACTCTGTGCGTCTGGAAAATGCAATCAGCATCTCTAGCACAGAGCAAGGCATGTACATCCATCTTTCATCGTGCCCGATGCTCGGATGTCTGATGAACTCTCTGCGGACGTCCAACCCATCTTGAGCACGGTTGTCATCACCAATGACCGACCACACGAACTCAATCGAGTGTAGATCACGAAGCAACTTGAAATATGTCAAAGATGGGGTTGGTACGTCAACAGCAGCAACCTTGTGACAGAGCCAGTTGAAATACTTCTCTTCAATTGGCTCATCCACGACTATCTGTCCTTGAACTTCAGAACAGAATGCCCCAGATGGGTATCCTTCGGTTCGAGATGATTGCCGGCGATCTCGATCGAGTAGTGCCCTGTATGACGGAGCACTTCCCATTCGCACTTCATCTTCTCGTTCCGAATATAGACGACGTTCGGATCCTTCGAACCGTGGCCAAAGCGCATATCACCCAACAACCCAGCATGGTTGTAGATGATCTGATCGGTCTCGTCTGCAAGGATGTCATCGCCCTCGTAGTACGTCAGCGTCGACTGATGGAAGTCCTTCTCATCGTTGAAGAACTCCTCGCAGTGGAGAATATACGGTTCCTGCCCCAACAGCTTCTGCAGGCGACCCGCACTTTCTTCATCCCAATCCCAATCGCCATCCTCATTCCTGAAGATGTTGATCACAGGGGCGTCTTCCTGCTCGACGACCTCGGTCACGGTAATGATCTCCGCTTCATCGGGAATATCCTCATTCCGGGTGTCGTACCCTTCCCGTTCGATGATTCTGACGTACTCCTGTGGCTGGTGGAAAGGAATCAACAGTTGGTTGTCATCCTTGACCTCCTCGAGGAAATCACGAACCTCCGAAACTGTCTTCTTCTCGGTGCGACGAACCCCAAGGAAATATCCTGCGACAGCTCCACCGATCAAAGTTCCGGTAGAGATTGCTGCAGTCTGAACCCAGTGGTTCCTGACAATGGTTGGGATGTTCATGATCCTCCTAGATCTTGTCCCAGACGGTTCCGTCGACGTTGAAGTCGAGCAGAATTGCCTTCTCGTAGCCCTTCACGTTCCCATGTCGGACGAAGTTGTAGATGCCGAAGTCGACATACTGATCACCAGAGCCATTCTTGACCCACCCAACGACTTGCGCTGGACGTGAACGCTCCAAACCGAGCATGTCATACACCTCCTGAAGGAAGATATGGCCTCTGGTCTGGAGCAGATGGTTGGCGTAGTTCTGCTGAACCTGAAGGAAGTTACGATTGGTCTCGACGTTCGGCTGCCAGTACATGTTGGTCTCATCGAACCAACGAGCATATGGCGACATTCCGTCTTGACCAGCGACCTGAGTGAGTTCGGTCTTACCATCCTCACCCTTGAGCTTCTCATTCGAGACCCCCAAATATAGGTCCTTCTCCTTCTCTTCGCCGATCTGATTGCGCACACGCTCTCGATAGGAATCGAAGCTTGCCGACAACGCCGAATATGCTGCTGTGAGAGCAGCGTTCCGACGGCTCAGGATCATGTGCGACTTCGTCAACGCAACAAGTGATGCCACGCTGATGACGACTGAAGGCCCGTACAGCTTGACGATCCTGCCGGTTCCCTTCAAATATACGTACGCCAGATCCTTCCTGTGCTCCATGCCACCCTTCTGATGGACCACACCAACTTCAGTGCTGGTGTGAAGCTCGTTGACGGAATCGACGTCGTGCTTGAAGTCGTCCAACGTCGCCTCGAGCTTGAGGGTTGCTCGGCATGCCAGAACAGTTCCTGTCACGGAACCCGCAACGCCTGCCACGAAGAGCGTCCTCGGGGCGTGCTTCTTCATGAGAAGCATATTTCGTGCGACTCGTGTTGTCACTCCTATTGGTAGGAAACTCATGTCTCTCCTTCTTGGATCGATGTGTCTTCAACCAAGTCTGTTTCATCAATATCGATCTCCATCTCAATTTCCAATTGGATCGATGATGGCGAAACTTGTTTTGCGTACTTGATTGTCTGTCCGGTCTTGGTGGGTTGTCCGATCATCTTTTCGGCTGTTCCTGGAGCGAAGACCGAGTTCTCTCCTGCCCAAATATAAACCGATGCTCGACCGATCATCAGATCTCTTCCACTGGTGGCAACTCGACGAGCCAGCCCTCACGGACCTGCTTGATCTGAGTGCTCTTGATCGACGTGGTCCAACCCCACTTGTTGTCGGTGTGGGCGCTTGCGTGACCGATCATCTCGTTGAGGTCCAGGACCGAAACTGCGCCGTACTTGTCGACGCATTCCATCAACCCCTGCACCATGGCCTCAGCTTCCTCACGACTGCTGAGAATCATGTCGCCGTGCACGTTTCGCTTGGACGAGTCAGGATATCGTGGCGGCTGCTGGGGCAACATGTACGATTCGTTTGGACGCTGAACTGGGCTGTTGTATCGGATCGTGGGACGTCCGTACTCCTGCTGGTAACGAGGCCGACGAGTTTCACCGTAGATCACTCGCTCACTGCCTCGTGCAATTGCGTCGAGGAGCATGTTCTTCATGGCCGGGATCAGGATGTCGCCGAAAATATAACGCCCTGCGCTCTTGACCTCACCTCCAAAGAACAACGTCCGGACCTTCTTGCCGAGCTTCGGCTTCCGGATCACGACTTCCGTCGTCACGATGCGCTCGATCTTCTTCTCGAGCTTCGGATCTGGAACGTTCTTGTCGCCGAGTGGATTTTGGCTATTGCTCGGGAAATCTGTCATTGGATTCCTTTCAGGAATTCTGCGGTGGGGTATCGGTCGGGACAGCTGCTTCCGTCGGCTTTGCATCCGGAGCCGCAATGGCCGGAGTCGGTCGTGCGGATGGTGCAGGCTTGTCCTGATCCTGCTGGGTCTGCGCCTTGACGAAGCCTTCCGGCATGATGGCGTTGATGAACTTCGCGCCCTCTTCGGCGTTCTCGACCAACTCCATGAACAGAGTCTGGTAGGCAGCGGTGTTGGCGAAAGCCTTCCGCATCTCGTCACTCTTCTCGAATTCCTCACCGTCCGCAGACTTCTGTCCGTAGGCAGCCATGATGAACTTGTCGAACTGCTCGAGAAGAGCCCCCTTGTTCTCACTGTGGATGATGTTCTCGAGAACATCACTGAGGGTTTCTGTCGGGCTGAATTGCATCTTCAGCAGCTCGGCCTTGGACAGATGGAAATAGAACTCCTTCTCGACTTCTTCGCCGGTGAAAGGATGCTGGTACTTGATCTTTCGCTTGTGCATTGGTCTTCCTTTGTTGGTTGATGAAAGGCAAAAACCAAAGCCCTTGCGGCCCCTTGTGGGGGCTACAAGAGCTGTGGTTGGTGGTCACTCAGCTTGCGGGGGTGGTGTTCTTCTGGGCCTTGCGAGCGGCACGGCGCTCCGAGATCTTGGCCACACCGAACTTCCACGCAGCGGTGGCCGCTCCGAGGATGACAACGCTCACGACTGTGGCGATGACTTCCTGGGTGACGGCCTTCCGGAGGTTGGAAGACGGCAGGGTTGGGATCTCGAAATCGACTGTGGTGGTCTCGGGTTCCATTGAATTACTCCTTCTGTTGGGATGGGTGTCCTATTCTACGCGTTGTTTTTTCTGCGAGGAACGGATCACTCGTCTTTGAGCTTTTCAGCCATTGGGCTGATCGACAGAGCCCCGATGATGGGGTCGTGTGAAATAAGACCTGGCTCCCCGCATTCACGCAAGGCCAGAGCATCTTCGTTTCGGAATCTGGCGAGAACTTCTTCGCCATCAACCGAGGCAAACCACACGGCGCTTTGTGTGGGGCTGAAATATCCAGAAGCGAGGAGGAGATGCTCATTGAGCCAATAGATCTCCACATCTCCGAACGCATCGTCGTACTTCTCGTTCCGAACACTCTTGTTCAGAAGTCTCTTGGCTGCCTCAAGTTCCATCGTCGCCTGCATCGTTGCGCTCGATCAGACCCTTCTTTCCGTGCTTCCGAAGCTCGTCGGCTTCTACGCCTTGGAATGTGGCTGAGACACCAATGCCATCTCCGTCTGCAATCCAGACGTGATGACCAGATCGACCGAAATATCCCTCGGCAAGACCTGTGCCGTCCTTCTCCCAATACACTTCAGCATCGCCGAAGGCATGGTCCTGAAGCTCACTCCGAACACAATCGTCGAGAAGCTCCTTTGCGTCTTGCAGTTCCATGAATATCCCTCCTTAAAAGGGGATGAGGTAGTTGTACGTGAATGTGATGCACGGACGCTTGTCGTCCGTCAGTGCAGTAGAATATTGCAACTCCAACGCCTTGTTGGAATCCCATCCGCTGCGTGCCGACGTGTCTGTCGGCTGGAGACCGATCAGGTAGTACAGGTCGTCAAGAGTTGCTTCGTCGTGCTTGTTCAGCTTCTCGTTGATTGTGTTGACCGAACTACGCAACGTTTCCATGTCAGACATGAAATATCGTCCACTGTGCGTCTCCATGCACAGCACACTGCCTGTTCCGATCACCAAGACCGGTGGATTGTTGTGAACTCGATCCTGAGCGATCGAATCCCGAATTGCTTGCTCTTTCCGCTCACCAAGTTGCTCAGTGACTTTGTCTCGGTACTCCACGAATGCTCGTTCTGATGCTGCAAGAAGAGAATATGCGGCGACAGAACGCTTGATTCCGATTCGAGTCCCAGCAACGATGCAGACGATTGTGACAGCGCCTGACGCTGCTGCTGGAATATAGAGCTTCCAGACGAGCTTGAACGACTCTTTCTTGTCGAGTACAGCCGCTGGATCTTTTCGCCCAAGAACATGAGCAGCATCCCATGACGCCTTGCCACTGAAATATGCCGTCGACAAGACGCCAGTCACTGCTGCTCCACTGAGCAACGTTGGTGAGTTCCGCTTCGTATTCCGAACAACTTGGTTCAGAATGCGTCGTGGGTTCATCGGCGATTCCTCATCTCTCTCACGAACACCCAGATCAACCAGAACCCGGCCGTGAAACAGGTCATGATGATGTCAAACAGGAAATTGAAGAAGCCATATGGCCTGCGGCAGCAGTGCGTCATGATGCTTCCTCATTCAGCTCATCGATTTCTTGGCGAGCCTTCTGGGCGTTCTTCCTGACCTTGGGAACCAGGTTGAACCAGAACCCAGTGCTCAGGTAATCCTTGCCGGATTCCTTCACAGCATCTGCGATGATGCTTCGCTTTGTCTTCACTTCGTTCTCCTTCGGGTAGGCAAAAATAGAATGAGAAGAAGTATGACTTTACGTCACACGTTTTTGCATTTCGGATCTTCTCATACTATACGTTGTTTTTTCTGCGAGCAAAAACCTAAGTCCTTGCGGACCTAGGCTCCATTGATTGGTAGGGACTAGTGGCGGGTGAATCTGGCGATTACGACTTTGCGAATCGTGTCGGCCAGGACGTAGGCGACAGCCGCGTGAGCGATCTTGTCGACGATCACCTCAACGGTATGGCCGATGATGGCGGTCTTACCTTCGAGGGTCACATCAACGTGACCGTTCTGCGGTGGTGCGTCTGCGTTCTTGGTCTTCACGAGTCGGAGCTGTAGTGCTCGCATGTGGATTCCTTTCGTTGTTGTTCCTATTACAACCGTTGTTTTTGCTGCGAACCCCCCGGGATTTTTTTGGAACTGAAAAAATGAGTAATCGATGTAATAGCGGCGAAAACCCACAAACCATGCGAGATCTTGTTGGATCTTACACGGTTTGTGGGTTCTCTACCACTGATGGGGTGGTGATGTTCTATGGCTTGGACTTCAGGATGAATGCGAGTCCTTTGGAGCCCAGGACATGATGCTTCTCGGCGAGCACGATGATCAGGATCCCGAAGAGGTTACCTGCTACCAAGGCCATCGTGTCAGGCGTGATCTTCTTGCGTGCGTTTGCAGCTTGAAGAGCGACGACTTCCTGGAAGTACTTGAGCAGCTTGTAATACTCGGGGGATCTCGGACCGACCGTGTCCATCTCGAGCTGGATCTTGTCCAGGACTTCGTTGACTCGGTTATCAGCCTTTGGTGTTCTCTTGAACATCGGCATCCTTTCGGTTGGTTTCCTATTCTAACCGTTGTATTACTTGCGATCAGGAAATATCAGAATTAGCAGGAACCACCCGGAAGGTCACTTCTTTCTTGTTCTCGAGTTCGTCCAAATCCCCTCCAACTTCGAGAGAATATAGAACGCCTCCTTCTGGCTGTGGAATGACGACCATGTCGCCCACGTACTTTTCGGGGCTGTTGTTGTAGTTCCTCGCTGAGAGGCCTACCATTGCGCCCAGGAGCAACGAAATAGCGGCTAGGGTACCTGCCACCTTCTCGACCTCTGGGAAGTCCCACAGCGCCCCCACAGTAATATAGAAGGTTGAGAGCGCTGGCAGGATGATCTGGACAGTGAATTTGATTCGGTCATACCACTTTCCGGTAATCATGAACCCTGAACTTTCACTCATGAAGTGAATTCCTCTCGTAATGGCTGAATGATATAGAGAATCATGAGGAGGAACACCAGAATGATGCTACCTCCCACGATTGGCTTTGTGGTCATGGACTACCTCCGAACAAAGATGATGTAGAGAGCGAGAATGAGAATGATCACCAGCAAAACACCGCCGCCGATGTATACGCCGTCTGCTAACATGTCAACCTCCTATCGTTGGTGTTGTAGTTTCTGGGGACAGGACCGTCGGTCCTATTGGGCATGGAAGCGGGTTGCCCTGATTCTCATAGTTGATCTTGGCTTGTTCGGCTGCACGGGTTGAGGCCGTGAACGCTTCCAATTCCGCGGCCTTTAGACGCAACTTCTCCAGTCGATCTGGATCTTCCGTGTTCGTCAAAATAAGAACGTAGTCCGACAGTAGGTTGAGCTGTTCGTCTCCGTTTTGATCCGTGATCGATTCGTATCGACGTCGACATTCGGCTTTTTCTTGATTCGCCCTGTCAATAACTCGTTCTTCAGACCGAAATTCATTAAGCTGCACTTTGAGATCGTCTGCTTCGTAGTGCTTGTCGACGATTACCAACGCGGTCACGATAAGAGCAAACAGAAGGACAGCCATTCCAGCAATATCACGAACGATAGCTAGTCGACTGGTTCTGTCAGTTCGACCAATCTTAATCACACGTACTTCGCCACTGATTGGTTCACTTTGATCCATGACACTCCCTCAGTTCTCGACGTAAAGAACGTACTTCTTCTTTCAGCGCAGATATAGTCGTCTCATGAGCCTCCACCTTTGCGGCAAGACGTGCGTTGTCCGCATCACTTCTGGCAAGAGCTGATAGGAGAGATGCTTGACTCATTTCAAAAGTGTCCATTCGATTCGTATGAGTGGACTCCAGATCCTTCTGTCTCTTGGCTTCACGTCGCAACATGATTGTGTTGTATGCCACTAACAAGGCAGCCATACCCGCAAAGCTACCAAATATGGTAGTCAACCCATCTGCTTGAGCAATGACAATCCCTTCGATCTTGCTATACATGAGTAGCAAAACAGAAGCGATTACATACGACAGAACGAACATCAATCCTCCTCACAAAGCGCGAAGAGATGGGTAACCGTGCTGGCCTGTTTCGTCGACAGTTAAAATATGCTCAGTTACACGCATCGCTTGGGCGGTCGAAAACTCTCCAAACACCATGACAAGATCACCAACGTCGTAGTGAATCTTGAACTTTGGCCTAGCCGTTTCAGAAATTCTTGCTTGGATCAGAGCGATTCGCACCTGATCATCCAAGGCCGTTTGACCTCGAGCAGCAATAACGTCGCTAGCTGTACCTGGGGAGTAGTCGCCTTCAATGTCATTCGCGTCGACATACATGACCCGCCGGTTTAACCCTGTAACGCCCGACAACAGCGCTCGAGTACGATATAACCGTGCATACGTCTTCGCCGCAATAGCAGCGTAATTCTTGTATGCGCGATCGCTCCAGAAATACTTAGCGTCTACGAGATCTTGGTAGAGAGCGTAGAACACCACGTCGTCAGTTAGATCCAGACCATCATGAACAACAAGTTGCATGTTGTTCCCTGCCACAATGGGTCGGATCGTCTTCAAACCACCGTCTGATAGTCCGAGTAGTTCAACCACTCGAGAATATACGTTGCCGCGTTGAATGGCAACAACCATGTCTGGATCTTCTACCCGCATCGTCATTACGATAGTTAGGTAGTCAATCTCGTCATCTGCACTAGCGGTTCCATCCTCGAGTGAATCCCTGAGAAGATCTCTGGCGGTCTTGCATCCAGATTGATTTGGGCTCACCTGTGTTATCGCGTCACCAGTAATAGGATCGTTCAGAGGATCGTATGATCCTTCTGTAACTCGATTCTCGGCGAACGTCTCGAAGCTTCGACCGGTGATGACGATCTTCAAGCCCTTTTCTTCATCTCTCGTGATTTCGTGATCTTCAACACGCATCACTTCACGAGTATCTGTATGTGAGACAAGAGACCCCCGGGGCAATTCGTTCAGAACGGCAATGCGATCAGCCACTGTGAGCTGAAAGTCCCCCGGGTCCAAATATCGCTCTGTCCACTGCAGACTTTCGAACTTCTTGACTGTTGGGCCTGGCATCCGATTGCTGTTCAGTACGAATAGCTCCATTACACTCCCCAGAATCTAGGTGTGTACCTCGCGTAATCCCAAACCATCCAACCCGGAGCCACATTCCATTCAAACGCGTTGATGCCAGGATATAGCTTTGGCCAAACAGCACCAGCGTTCAGATAGCCCGCAAGGTCAGTAACTACCGAAGCCCGTGTGACATACACCTGCCGCTCACCAGGATGAGTGTTAAGTGTGATGATGTCGTTGTCCAAGAAAGGATATGTCACCTCGAACCGGTTCGATGGTTGTACCCCACCTTGTCTGCGAACGTGTGAATGATCGAAGAAGGCGAAGTCGTTGTGGTTAGCGGTTACTGTCCACTGCATCTCCAAACCTGCTGGTGCTGTTCCCTCTTGATACGGAATAACCACCTTTGAGGGATCGAGCAACGCCAACGGAATGTCTACTGCTTCAGGGGCGTTGAATTCGCCCTTCTCACACTCGATCGTCAACAACATCTCTGGGCGGTTGGTGAAATGGCTAGCCTCTGGACGGCTAATATAGCCAACCGCTTGCGCTACGATCAGTGAATCATGCATCAGCTTGACCAACATCGTCCTGGAGACGAACTGGTACAACTCGTCACGAAGACGACTGTATGTATGGCTCAGCGTCGGCTGGAGACCGATCTTGAGGACCAATTGACGCTTCTCAGGAACGTCTTCAATGTTCGGAACGCCGTTGATGTCAAACCCGTCTACCACCTGAACAAGTTCAGTGGGGTCCAATCCAGCGACGGCCTTGAGAATATAGCCGTTGTACCCGGCAGACGAATCGACGTTTAAATCGACCGTCTGCAACGGGTACGAGACTGGAGGGAATGACAGCTTCGTCATTGGATTCTCTTCTTCGAGACGAACTTTCGTGATGATCATCTGGTCAACTCCTCCTTTGCCATGGTCAGCTGGTTCCTGGTGTTTCGGTAAATATCAGACGTCGACAACGCCTTCGGTGAATTGATGACTTGGTTGAAAGTGACCTCTCGACCAGTAGTGTCAATGGTGTCAGACGAGATTTCCTCATCCCGAGTACGTGTGGCGAGGATCGACGCTTGTGACGTTGACATCTCCACATCCAATGACGCTCCAGACTTGAACAACCCAGCCAAGTTTCGACTCCCATTTTGAACCTGTGACAGATCTAGTACAGGAGTGATGACGGGGTTGAACTCGTCCATGTTGCTAAGACCTTCGGTCATCTTCCTAATCGTGTCGTTGAAAGACGTGGTGTCAGGGTTGAAACCGTCAGTCACCTTACGACTCATTGCATCCATCGCTTTACCAATGGGTTGCGCCGAATGATCAATACCGATGACCAAGCCCGCACCCATCATCTCGCCAACCCACATGAACCATCTAGAAGGAGAGAAGATGTCGAAGATGCCGGTAACTTTGTCTTTTACCCAGTTGAAGATGCCCAGAATCTTGTCTTTGACTTCCTCCCAAGCCTTCTTGATACCTTCCCACAATCCGTTGATGATCTTCTTACCGATGTCCAGAAGGAAAGTACCAGCGTCACCAAGCCATCCGACAATCCGACCACCCATCCCCTGGAACCAAGTGACAACGCCTTCCCAAAAGTCGGTGATCCCCTTGAACAGACCTCGAATGATGTCCCACCCCTTGTCGAACAACCAGTCGACAGCGGTAAGGAAGAAGTCACCAATCTTTCCAGGCAGGTCTACGAACCAGTTGACGACGAACTCGAAGAAGTCCTTGATGCCGTCCAGCAAACCTCGGATGATGTGGATACCCTTGTTCTTCAACCACGTCAAAGCGTCTGTGAAGTAGCCGAGAATTGTGCCAGGGAGTGAGGTAAACCAGTTCCACACCGTGGGCGCGTAGTTTCCGATTCCAATGAAGAATCCTTCAAGGAGGTCCCAACCCGTATCCAACAACCAATCCCCAACATTCAGAAGGAGATCCAGAATCGCTCCAGGAAGGTCAAGGAACCAGGTCCAGACTGCTTCAGCACCAGCGACGATTCCGTCCCACAACCCACCAAGAATGTCCTCTCCAACCGGAAGCAACCACTCACCTGCATCTGCAAGCTTCTCGATTACTCCGGAGATGACGTCCTTGATGAACATGAATACGGCGTCGATGATCTCTGGTGTCTTCTTGCCCAGAGCGTCGAGGAAGTTGGTAATGATGTCGACCACGGTGTTGGTGATCTCGACGATGTTGTCCTTGATGCCATTGAGAAGTGACATGAGCATGTCGAAGCCGAGCTGTACCAGTTCTGGGAAGACAGCACGAATAAGAGCAATACCTTCGAGGATCAGCGTCTTCAACGTTTCCATGATCAACGGAATGTTGTCGATCACCAACTGCAGAATCGCCTGAAGAGCAAGACTCAATCCCGGGATGATCTCAGGAAGCGCAGCGACAACTCTCTTGACGATCTCAATGAGACCTTCGCCGAGTGCAGCAATGAACTCCGGAAGAACCTGAATAAACCCATTCAATGCTTCAAGCAGAACTGCTACACCTTCGCTACCCATCGCCGCAAGATTACCCAACCCTGTGGCAATCAAATATATGGCCGTACCGAACAGAACCGCGGCGATACCAACAACTGTTAATGCAGCACCAAGTGCGAGCAGAGGAACAATCAACGGCTCCATTAGGAAAGCCGCAGCAGCTAAGACGCCAAGCGTCAAAGCCAATCCACCAAGACCCTTGAGAAGATCGCCCCACTTCATTTTGGCGAATTCCTTAAGCCCAGTAGCCAGCTTTGACAACGCAAGTGCCATAATGCCAATTGCAATCGCTCCACCGATGCTGCCCTGCATTACCAACCCTGCAGCAGCAAGAATAACCAGCGTTCCAGCAATTCCAACAAGTCCTCGTGCGAGTTCGTTCCAATCCAAACCACTCAAAGATATGATTGCGACCGACATAGACTCCAACCCGACACCAATGGCAAGAAGCCCAATGCCTGTGAGAATCATGTTGCCTGGCATTAGATGCATAGCTCCAGCGATAATGAGTAAAGATGCGCCGACGCCGGCCAAACCCTTACCCATATCTGACCAATCCATACCAGCAAACGATTTCACGGCAAGCGCAATGATGTTCAGAGCAGTAGCGAGTGCCACCATTCCTAGACCCTTCAGCAGCATCCCGTCTGGCATGAGTTGCATTGCCCCGGCGACAATAAGAAGACTGGTTCCAACACCAGCCAACCCTTGCGCCATCTCTTCCCAATTCATTTCAGCGAACGACTTAGCAGCCAACGCCATGATGTTCATCGCCACAGCAATTGCCATGATACCAATGCCTGCTCGAATCATTCCACCAGAGTTAGCTGACAGCGGCCCAGAGGCAAGAGACAACGCAACCAGCATTGCCCCAACCCCAACGATGCCCTTCGCCAACTCTTCCCAGTCCAACGTGGCAAATATCGCTGCAGCTGCCGCCAAGACGACCATTGCCCCAGCAATGATGACCAAAGCGCCGGAGAGCGTCGCTAGCTTTGCAGCTCCGACTGGACCAGTGATCACCTTGTCAAGCAGTGCCAACGAAGTGACCAAATATCCGAAGCCAATAGCCATAGCCGCCATCGACGAGACAAGCTTCTCGCCATCCAGCAAGGACAAGATCACAATTGAAGCAGTCAGAAGTGCCAACGCTTTAGCGATCGACAACAGGGCCTCGGCTTTGAGCTTCAACTGCATCGCTTCGAGCGTGTCCGTTACTTCTTTCAGAACAGCGCTGGCATTCTTGATGAAACCACTTGCCCCCTTGAACAGGTCAAAGAATTGCTTGAAGAACAAACCGACGCCAGCAAAAGCTGCTCCAGTACCAAATTTGGCAAGTGTATCCCATTCAGGTGTGTTGAACGTTTCGCCAAGCTTTTCTGGAATACCACCAAATGCATCGCCGATGGACGTGCCGAGGGTTTCGAAGTCGCCCTTGACTTCACCCATCTTCGTCTTCAGTTCTTCCCACTTGATCTTCAGATTCTCGCCAAGGGTAGTCAGCCATTCGAACTTTGCGCCGAGGTCGTCAAACGACCCCTTGACCGTGTTGACCTTACCCGAAATATCAGTATCAGTGAACAACCCCGTAACTGTATCGAACCACCCACGAAGCTTCTCGAGGACCTCATCGAACTTACCTTTGATGTCGTCCATGCTGAACGAATCGAAGAACTTCTTCACCTTGTCTTTGACGTCACCAAGCTTCATGCCCAGTTGATTGGCAAATAAGAGAAAACCTTCCCCCTCATTTGTCGTCATTCCGGTAAAGCCGTCTCTGAAGAACGTAATGAAGTCGACGACCGTGTTCTTAACTTCGATGAACTTTGTCTGGACCTTCTCGATAAAATCACCGATAGAAACAGTCCACTTGTCGAAGAACTCTTCGATTCCACCACCATCGACAAGCGCTCTACGAAGGTCTATGATCTTCTCAGCGAACCCAGCCAAGCCAGACAGTAAGCCTTCTCCGTTGCCTCTGAATCGGTCGAAGAGGTTGCCGAACATCTCCCAGAGGTTCTTGACAACTGTCCACCCGATTTCAATCGCGGAGAACAACCCCAAGAATATAGTCTTGACCGCCTTGATCGTCTGTGGCGATGGCTCCAACTCCCTGAGGAAGTTGCGAAGCTGAAGGGTCAAGAGATAGAGATCCATCCCACTTTGTCTTGGGAAGATCTCTCGGAACGCTTCTTTGATCGGCTTGAGAACCATCATCAAGTCGTTCATGGCGTACATCAGGGACTGAATAAGAAGGTTGCGACCGCCGAGATCCTTCCAGTCATCCAAGATGGCGTTGCGAGATTCAGAAGAGGCCTTTGCCATGTCGCCGAAGAACGTGTTCAATCCGGTGAACAGAACTCGAGCTTCTTCGAAGTCACCAAATATCGTTCGGAAGGTCTGCGCCCATCCGGATCCAACAGTCTCCTTGAGCGTACCAAGCAACTGCGTGAACGTCTTGACTTTGGTCGCAGCGTCCTTGGCATCCTGACCCATCGCCTGAATTTCAGCTGCCTGAGCTTCGGTGTAGCCCATTGCCAGAAGCTGCGCTTCAGTTAAGTCTCCAGTGAATCCCTGAAGAGTTGCGGTCAATACCTCAGTGCTCAGCCAGTCTTGCTCGAGCGTAGCTGCGAATCCACCATTGGCTTTGGCCCACGATTCGAATGTGGTGTCCATACCAATATCTTTGATTGCTCCCATTGCCTTGCCCGTTTCGAACAAAGCTTTCTGGAAGACTTCACCACCCATACCAGCGTTTCGGACCGAGATCCAGTCGATCAATCGCACCTTGCCGCTAGCGAGAGCCTGTGAGAGCTGGTACATCGCCGAAGATGCCTGCTCGGCGCTTGAACCAGAAACCGCTGCCAAGTTGGCAATACCCTTAATCGCACCCACGGAGGTGTCAAGGTCCACACCTGCTGCAGTGAACGTACCAATGTTCCTAGCCATCTGCGAGAAGTTGTAGATGGTTTGGTCAGAATATTGGTTCAACTGATCGAGCGCTGCATTGACGTCGTTCAACGTCGTGCCATCTGCCCTGGTGTTCGACATGATCGTCTGAATCGAGTTGATGTTGGTTTCGTATTCGTGGAAACCCGAAATGACCTGATCCAACGACAAGCTCTTGGCGATCTGAATGCCAGCGTCGACTGCTCGATTGACAACGTTCTGGAGCACCGTGAATGCAATTGCGCCCATCGCTGTGAACTTCTCGGAGATTCCTTCGACAGCGTGGGACATTCCGCTCAAATCAAACGACTTGCCAGCTTGTGAAAGATCTTCCATGCCTTTCTTAGACGCAGAGAAGTCAAGACTAGTCTTCAGCTTGTCCAAACTGCTAATAACGTCGGCAACCTTCTTCTCAAAGGCTGCACTGTCGAATTGCATTTGTACAATACGATCGTCAGTACTAGGCATGTCTCACCTTCTCCCACACTTCGTTGGCGATTTGGTCGAATATAGGACGGATAGCCGGATTGATGTAATCTCTTCCCTCTACCCATCCACCAGTACCGGTACCATGACCGTACTGAAGTAGAATGGCGACAGGCTTCCCATCGACCACGTTCGTGTTGTACCACTCAATTGAGTGCTTACCACGAATATGAACGATCTTGTACCGCCAGGATTCGGCAGTAAGTCTAGTATCGACCGGAGTCGCGTTAGAGAGCGCATCAACTCCTTGGAGTCCATACCTCTCTAGTTCTCGGAAAATCTCCCCCCGGGAAATTTTGCTTAGGAAGTTTTCAAGCTTACTGAAAGAGCCACTTGTTCTAATCGAGATCATCCCAGGCTCCTTTCAAAAGCGACTTCCATTTTGACGGTTTGGATCAGGTCGCAGAGTTCTTACCTTCGGCGTCGGACTTCAACGCTTCTAGTTCTGCTCTGAGCGCGTCACGTTCGGTTGTGGCCTCTCGAAGCTCTCTGAGCAATTCGTCTTGCTGTGCTGCCAATTGATCTCGTTCCGCTTCGGCACTCATCGCAGCAGATTCGATGCGATCGATGGCGGAAAGAAGTGTTGCTACGTTCATGTGATGAGTCCTAAGTTTACGAGAGCAGCATGTACGCCAGCAGCAGTGACTGCGACACTCGTCTGCTTAACGATTGGGTTTGTACCGTAGAAACCAATAGTGGTTCCGTCGTGATTGATTGCGCCATCGATTTCGATGTCAAGGAGAAGCAGGCCCGCTTGCGCATTATCAGCTCCGTTTCGAATCGACATAACACCAACTCCTTGACGCTTCATGATGATGTCGTACGCAGTATTACCTGGGCCAAAACCAAGCCTATTAGACGTAAGGATCATTCGATCATTGGTGTCTGAGGTGTGGTATCCAGCAAACATGACAGTAGCACCGCTTGCGGCTTCAGCACGCATGTGGTCGTTGAGACCCATTGCCCAAGTATCTGCTGATTGGCGATAGAGAGTAACGTCGTTCTGCCCAATGTTACCAACACGAAGGCCGCCCTCGGCTGGAGTAGCAACGGTTGTTGTGGTCGGTCCAATAGCACCGATCGTAGTACGACTCGCATGGCCGAGCGCATCACTGAGATCCATTGCAGAAATACTACCATAAGCGCCGATTGCAGTGTGCCAGTTTCTCCTGCTGAGATGAACCTTAGCGTTGTCAGCAATCGTTTCGCCGTCGTGCGCACCGTTGTTCGTACACCCCGTGAACTGCCATTCGCCACTGATCGCTGAGAATCCGGTGTACCCGATCTCACGAGTTCCTCCAGATGTCTCAACTTCCAAGTAATACGTTGCGTCAGGGAATGCAGTTGTACTTGGAACTGGAAAACCTGATGGGTCACGGACCTTGAGGTTGGTGACAGGAAGTGTCTGAACCCCAAACCCTTCCGTAGTTGTGTTCATGTGCGTGACGAAGAAGCGACGAAGTTTTGGATAATATGACGTCGGATCGATCATCTGCGTTCCGTAGAACAGCAGCATACCTTTCTCTGTCAATCGCAAATGCTTACGGTCTGTAGACCAAGGACCAGGAGCGGTTGTCCCCCATTCCTGGGCGCCAGCAGCGTACACATGACCGTAGCCATCGAGCTTCTGATCGCCAACACCAGAGATCGACCAGTCAGCAGAACGGTTCTGAAGACCTGGACGACCGATGTCTGCCATGCCGTGAATACGACCGTAAATCGGACCAGACAGATACTTGTAGACAACCGTCCCTTGCGCTACAGTAAATGCAGCACTACCTCGAAGAGATCCTGGGACATACGTCACACCCGTCAAAGCGTGCAGCGAATCGTTTCTTCCAGTATATGTCAGCTCTGCGAGATGGGTTCCTCCGGCTTGAACTTGAAGCGTTCCTGACGTTCGCCAAGCAGCACCAATCTGTCCAGGGTTGTCTGGGTCTTCACGCTCACCGTATCCACCATTGTCAGATACATCGTATCCTTCACGAAGGACCAACGTTGCGCCAGAAAGAGTTGTGATGTCAGCAATGTCATTCGCAATTGGCGCAAGAGCCATCTCGTCGACACGAAACACGCCTGATGCTCGAACGAAATATAGTTCGGAAATCTCATCAATACCGAACTGCTGAACATTGTTGTGGATGACCGTTGCTGCCGGCTCTTGAGAGGTGTGCCTAGGGCGCATGAAGCCTTGGCCTCGTGGCCGCATAACCCCCATGTTTGTGAAATCACGTCCAATTGCAGTCTCACCGAAGGCGATGTTACCATCTGCATTGATGCTGATGATGGGGTTTTCGTCTGCGTCAAGAATTGTGATGGGCGCCGTATCGGGAAGAAATGGAAGCATCGGCGCACTTGGCCCTTGTGGACCTGCGTTGATCACGCTGATAGAAGAAGTGGATGGGTCAACCACGATTTTCTGAGTCTGAGACAGAACTTTGATGTTGCTCATGGAGTCACCACCTCTCTGAATTCCACTTCAACTGGCTTGTCGAATACAGCTACGGGCTCAGCATTCACAATACGCTTGATGTCCATAAGGCCCTTGGATTGAGTAATATCGGCAGTAACCGAGTTGTCAAGCGTAAGAATAAGCTCACCGTCACTACCATCACCATCAAACACCAAATCCCACTCAGCGATCAACGTCCCTGATGGCGTGCGAATCTGACTGGTCAGCGTGTCGCCAGATACATCAAACCCGAGCGAAACCGTGATTGTGTTAGTCCGACCTTTGTGTACGACAATCGTATTGTTCACGGGTTCCTCCTATCAGAGTACTTTGATGATCTTGACGAAGGCAATATACGGCTGAAGAATGTTGAACGCCGTTCCAGAACCAGCGGAACCAGAAGCACCTGAATATGCGGGCAGATCGACGTCGTGCGCATGGTTTGCGCTCTGAATAGACGACGCACCGGCGTAAGACGGAACGTCAATGGCATGTGTATGCCCCGCTTCGTCCGCAGTTGCTCCAGAAATGGTGTGAGTGTGACTCGAGTTGTTAACGCCGGTTGTTGAAATAACACCTGGCGCGGTAAAAATCGTTGATGTGGCTGACGGATCCGCAACGTTTGTAAGCCCATCGGCCACCGCAAAATATTGACCAGTGCCGGTAGAGTGAGTGTGTTGAGCACTCTGATTCCCCGTGACCAAAGAGCCAACACCATGACTGTGCGCACTACCAGTACCAGACGAAAATGCGCCGTGATCGTGATCAATCCCATGGGTGTGGCTGGCAGACTGAATACCAGACGCAACAGAGCCGTGATCGTGGTTGATTGTGTGGGTGTGCCCCGGCAGTTCTGCGGTAACGAGGGTGTGCGTCTTCGCTCCACCGATCTCACCAATCGGATCGAAGGCAGGATCGCCGCCATCGTACCCAACAGTGACTCGCCCTCTCGCATCTGGAAGGACCAGACTCG
>Ga0137457_1000034_pt1 | contig 38553 bp, 44 predicted proteins | sample EasRivERMGT630_2_FD_102321 | JGI IMG/M metagenome (GOLD analysis project Ga0137457, IMG submission 102321) | Soil microbial communities from meander-bound floodplain in the East River, Colorado, USA - East River MetaG ERMGT630_2 | ecosystem: Environmental > Terrestrial > Soil > Floodplain ...
GGAGCAAAAAATGCCTGAAAAGATTATTTCTTCTTGTGGTTGCGTCTTCTGTGACTTAGGCTACGCTCAAGTAGTTTTTCTTGGTGTCAAGAAGCATAAAATCATGAGAGACAATAAAGTTCTCTATGTTGCATGTAGGCGAAATACAGGAGTAAAAAATGCCGAGTCTTAGTCAACACGTCAGCACAACCACCACCAAGCTCTTAATGATAGGGGATTCAGGTGCAGGTAAAACGTCTGCTCTTGCGTCACTGGTCGAGGCGGGGTATAAGCTTCGCATATTGGACTTTGATAACGGACTCGACTCCCTTGTCGCCCAAGTCCGACGACGCTGCCCCGACAAGGCCGATAACGTCTCCTTCGAAACTCTCCGTGATAAATACAGAGGATCAGGAGCCGGTGTCGTGCTTGACGGAGCACCTCGAGCCTTCATCACCGCCATGCAGTTGTTAGACAAGTGGGGCGAACTCGGTCGACCAGCTGATTGGTCCCCTGATACAGTCGTCGTGATCGACTCGCTCACGTTCTTGTCTCAGGCCGCGTTCAACCACGCCAACGCCTTGAACCCAACAGCCAAGGACAAGCGAGCAATCTTCTACTCCGCTCAAGAGGCGATTGAACACACACTCGCGATGTTGACTTCGGAGTCGTTCAAGCCAAACGTAATCGTGATCGCCCATATGACTTTCCTCAATCGGCCTGACGGCACGACTAAGGGCTTCCCCGTTGCAGTAGGGCAGGCCTTGTCCCCCAAGATCGCGCCTTATTTCAACTCGGTCGCTCTGGTCGAGTCGTCAGGCTCCGGACAGTCCATCAAGCGCGTAATGCGGACTGTCTCCACCCCCTTGATTGATCTCAAGAACCCGGCCTCGTTCGAGTTGGCCGAGTCCCTGCCGATCGATCAAGCCTTGGTCACGTTCTTCCGAACTGTCCAAGGTTCGTCCAACGTAGTGAAACTCGCAAAGTAGGAACATCAAATGACAGACTTTCAAGACATCCTGAACAAGCCTCTCACAGACATCGATCGTCCGAAGCCCTATCCAGTCGGCACCTACACTGCCCTCGTTGAGGGACTCCCGAAGTTCGAGAAGGTCGGAGAGAATCAGACGAACTGCGTCGATTTCACTCTCCGCTTCCTCAGCGCGGGAGAGGACGTTGATCAGGCCGCCCTTCAAGAGGCTGGTGGGATCAACGGCAAGACGATCCGTCATCGAGTCTTCTTGACTGAGGACTCGGCGTGGCGGGCGAAGAAGTTCTTGGCTGATGACCTCGGGATTGAGGGTGCCACGAACCTCACTCAGCTCATCAACCAGGCTCCGGGCCGTCAGTGCCTCATCACAATTCGTCACCGCCCTGCAAAGGACGGGTCTGTTGTGTACAGTGAGATCGCCCAAACGGCGAAGCTCTAGTTGAGTCCGGGGGCTGACACAGGTTACGCATTGTCAGCCCCCACCTAATTGCCCACTGGACAGGTGGCCTAATAACAGTCCAGAGCCTGTGGCTGAACAGCGACTCCTCGGCGCGACAGGCATTTTTTTCATGGGAGGAAGAAATGACTTCATCACAGTTCCAATCCGTAGCTGTCGCCAAAATTGTCTCGAACCGAGACGAGCGCCAGCGAAGTGAACTCGAGGACATCGACGTTCTCGCGGACTCGATCAGGCGTCTCGGCTTGATCCATCCGCTCGTTGTGACTCGAGACTTCACCCTTGTATCAGGCGAGCGCAGGCTAACAGCCGTCCAAAGCCTCGGCTGGAGCCACGTCACCGTCCAGTATCAAGATGAGTGCGAACCGGAGTTGTTACATGCAATCGAACTCGAGGAAAACGTCAAGCGTAAGGAACTTCCTTGGCAGGATGAGTGCAAAGCGGTTCAAGAGTATCATCAACTACGCTCGTCGCAGGAGCCGAAGTGGTCTATGGAACAGACGGCCGAGGCACTTGGTCTTACTCAGCCGGAAGCTTCGGCGCGGATAACTGTCGCCAAGGAACTCGCCAATCCCAAGTCAATGGTTCATGCTGCGCCTCGATACACAACAGCGGTGAACATCACCCGACGAGTGAGTGAGCGAAAGGCGGCTGCGGAGCTAGATAAGATACTCGATTACGTCGAGCCCGATCGAGCCCGAGATACAATCATCAACACCAGCTTTCTAAAGTGGGCTCCCGAGTACACCGGCCCACTGTTCAACTTTCTCCATTGTGACTTTCCATACGGCATCGACGCTCACAAGTTCGGCAGCGCCTTTGTCGGAGGCCGGGTCCACGGAGACTATCAAGACACCAAAGAGAACTATGTCGAGCTAATCAAATGTCTCCTCGATAACATCGACAAGATCATGAGTGATCAAGGCCATATGATCTTTTGGTTCTCGATGCATCACTACGCTGAGACGCTCGCTTTGCTTTCGTCAGAGTTTTGGGTCGATCCGTTCCCGCTGATCTGGCACAAGTCCGACAACGCTGGAAACGCCCCTCGTCCACAGCATCAAGCCCGTCGCATATACGAAACCGCCTTCTTCTGCTCTCGAGGCGATCATCCAATCGTAAAGATCGTCTCGAACCACTTCTCCGCATCCACCGTCTCAGATCGCCACATGAGTGAGAAGCCCGTGACCATGCTCACTCATTTCTTCAGGATGCTCGTCGATGGCCACACCTCGATGCTCGATCCTACAGCCGGATCGGGTTCTGCGTTGCGTGCTGCAAAACGGCTGGGAGCTGCCCGTATCGTCGGGCTTGAGATTGACCCACAATTCGCACTCGAAGCAAACAAAGCCCTAACAGAGGATTCAGTAGAATGAACGCAAAGGACTACTACGGCCAGAAAATCACAGCAGCTGAGATCAATTATGAGCGTCTGCGGCTTGATTTGAGCGGCGGCAAAACCATCGACCTCTGGGACGACTATCAGCAATGCTGCGAACATCGGCACATGACAACTGACGATGAAGTGCAATCGCTGGTCGGCCACACACTGACTCGGATAGAGGTGAAGCGTGGCCCAGACATGATTACGAGCGAGTTCGGCTGCCACGAACAGGCCTTCGTCGAAGTCGGTACGGATCGAGGCTTCATCACTATAGTCAATCACAACGAGCACAACGGCTACTACGGCGGGTTCGGCCTGACTATCACAGAGAGGAACAAATGAAATATATAACAGCAGATGGTGGTGTGTGGAAAGTTCCTGAGATCGAGTTTAAGCAGGTTCAAAGAGAAATCAAAAAGCATGGTGAAGTTGACCTGAATAGGTTCGGAAAACTCATTACAACCGACTTGATACTTCTCAGTGATCTCATTGAGACAGAGAGGAACAAATGAAACTTTACTTCGCATCAGACATCAGACACGCTCGAAAGTGGATTGACTACAGAAACAAGCTGTATCCAAACATCACTGTCGTCTCATCATGGATCGACCTTATGAAAGATGGAGAGATTGTGAACCCGAAAGAGGGCCTCGTCAAAGAGTCTTGGGAAAACAATATCAAGGACGTATTACTTTGTGATGTTCTCGTTCTTTATGCAGAGCCCGGTGACTCTATGAGGGGCTCCTGCTTCGAGGCCGGTGTCGCCTTCACCCTGCGGAAGTCTATCGTCTACGTCGGTGATCTCAAGACGATCGGAACTGTCGAGTGTTGTTTCCATGCTTCGTTCCGTGACCTCGATCACTGCCTCGAGACGCTGAAGATCGAGATGTGGATGAAGAAAGGCGCAACTGTAGAACCGACGAGGAACTGATGAAACCTCCTGCACAATTCGACGAGGCCGCGATGCAGCGTATCGCTGATCGCACACGCGAGTTGATGAAACAGCGTGGTGATCTCGATGTAGAGTGGTGGTTGCTCAATAACGCACATCAAGTAGCACTGTTAGCACACTGCACATGGCTGGCCACACGAGAAGAAATGGAAAGAAATGAGATACGGTGAAATCTTCATCCTCGGTGAGGCGTGGGGCGAGCACGAGGCTCGTGAGCGTGCCCCCTTCGTTGGGCCAAGCGGCTACGAACTAACTCGTATGCTCGACGAGGCCGGTATCCGCCGCCGAGATTGTTACCTCTCGAACGTCTTCAACCTCAGACCGGAGAACAACAATGTCGAAGCACTTTGCGGGAGTCCTAGCATCCCAGACCGTGGGCCAATCTCCAAAGGGAAGTTCGTCCAAGCCAAATATGGCTCTGAACTTGATCGTCTCGTGTCCGAGTTGCGGAGCCTGCAACCAAATCTCGTTCTGGCCCTCGGAAACACTGCCACGTGGTTCCTATCAGGCACAACCGGCATCACCAAATCAAGAGGAGTTACTCAGGAGGCATCCTTATTTAAGCGAAAAGACGGAAAGCCCCAAAAATTCCTTGCCACCTTCCACCCAGCCGCTGTCCTCCGCCAGTGGGAACTCCGACCAACAGTCGTCGCCGACTTCATCAAGGCCAAACGTGAGTCCGCCTTTCCCGAAGTCCGTCGACCAAAACGAGAAGTCTGGGTCGTCGAGTCCATTGCCGATATCCGACTCGCCTATGAGACCTACCTCGTCCGAGCCAAAGAAATAGCTTTCGACATCGAGACGGCCGGAGGCCAAATCACCTGCATTGGTTTCGCCCCGAGTGAGAAGTTCGCTGTCGTTATTCCCTTCGTTGACTATCGCAAAGATGGGTGGAGCTATTGGAAGCCAGATGATGAACTCTTAGCTTGGGTGTACGTTCGAGGCATCCTAAAGCTCCCCGCAGCCAAAACCGCTCACAACGGTATCTTCGACATTCATTACCTCTGGAGAAAGATGGGCATAGTCCCACATAACTACACAACCGACACGATGCTCGTTCACCATGCACTCCAGCCGGAGTCGAAGAAGGGTCTTGGTTTTCTCGGGAGTGTTTACACGAATGAAGCGTCATGGAAACTGATGAGACAAAGCGAGAAGATTCAGGAGCGGAGGGAGAAATGAACTACTTAATCCTTCACCTCGTTCGAGGAGAACCAACCTATGATATTGCTGAAGAAGCGGAAGGGACTGAGGGCGATCCTGGACCTTGGTTTATTACTACTGGCGGTTGGCGTGCTTATCCTTATTGGGTTTGCGAGCTTCCGATACTTTTGAAAGGTTTGGTAGTGCCGCCTCCTAAAGCTCCAGAGGGTTGGCGTGACTTCATCGAGATTAAACAAGCGCCAGTTAAGCGGAAACTCGAGTCAATCAACTTAGAGGAGCTTGGACTTCTATGAAGTTCAAACGTCGTCAGGCCGTAGTCGAGGCTTTTCAGTTCGGCCACGATCCGGAGCCACCTTGGTTCAAGCAGGCGATCGAGTGGGATTGGGCAGTCATGTATCCAAATTCCGTCTGCTTACGAACCACTTACCGCTCTGTCCAGACTGTGTTTAAGGGCGACTGGATCGTTCTTGGCTACGACAACATTCCTTATGGAGTTCGTAAGAATGAGTTTGACCGGCTTTACGTTCCGCTGGAGGAAACATGAAAGTCTACCAGACCGAACACATAAGCCCTCATATGGGGGAGATGGAAAAGCAATGGGTCTACAATGGACTCGATTGCTGCGTCACGCACGAGATAAGCGGAGTGCTTCGAGAACAACTCGACGACGTGACTCGTGAAACCTATAACCTCCGCTTTGCTCTCCAAGCGCCTGTGTTGGAGATGAACCTCCGTGGAGTCTTGATCGACCTCACCGAGCGCGATCGTCTCATCAAGGACTACGAAGAGCGGACCCGCCGCTTCACCCGCCAGCTCGACCGCATCCTCATCGAGGGGATTGGCACAACGTGCAAGTGGTCCTCCCCGAAACAGCTGATGGAGCTTTTCTATGGAGTCCTCTGTATTCCCCCTGTCCGCCGACGAGGAGCGAATGGTGAAATGGCTCCGACAGTCAATCGAGGAGCACTCGAAAAGCTTACAAACTATTTCGTCGCCCAGCCAATCATCAGTCATATACTTGCGCTTCGGGAAATCCAGAAAAAGGTCGGGGTACTCAAAACACGTATTGACGCTGACAATCGTATGCGAACCTCTTTCAACATCGCGGGCACAGAGACTGGAAGATTCAGCTCGTCGATGGCTGATCTTGAGACCGGAACTAACCTTCAGAACATTGAAGAAGGACTCCGACGAATCTTCGTAGCCGATCCCGGCATGAAGTTCGCCAACGTCGATTTGGAGCAGGCCGAAAGCCGAGTCGTGGGCGCGATCTGTTGGAACTTGTTCGGCGACGGAGCGTATCTCGATGCGTGCGAGTCTGGTGACCTCCATACAGAAGTTGCTAAAGGTATTATGCCGCGTCTCGGGTGGACAGGTGACCCACACGGAGATCGGGTACTTGCCGAGCGGCCACATTATCGTCAACACTCGTTACGCTACATGGCGAAGCGACTCGGCCACGGCTCTAATTACATGGGACAGCCCAGCACTATGGCATTTCACTCTAAAATGCCCGTCCAAGTTATCAAAGATTTCCAAGAAGCGTATTTCAAGAAGTTTGAAGCTATTAAGCGATGGCACCAGTGGGTCGAAGACGAACTTAGACTCCGAGGAACTCTTACTACTATGCTTGGAATGCGTCGCTGGTTCTTTGGCAGACGCAACGATCAAGGAACCCTTAGAGAAGCCGTTGCCTACGAGCCTCAATCCGTCTCCGTCGAAATCCTCAATCGAATAATGCTGAACGTGTGGCGCTCGAACCAAGTTCAGCTTCTTTGTCAAGTTCACGACTCGTTGTTGTTTCAGTATCCGGAAGAAAAAGAGGCCGAAATTCTCCCGGAAGTCCTTAAACTCTTCGAGTACCCCGTTCGCCTTCGGGGAAACAGGAACCTTGTAATCCCAGCAGAAATTAAGACCGGATGGAACTGGGCTCCGAAATCAACAGACAATCCGCAGGGACTCAGCAAGTGGAAAAGGGCCGAGGGAGGTCTTGGATAGACTTATTCGTAGAACAGACGGCCGACACAGCATCGCCTCCAATCTTTAGAAAGTGGGCTGGTATCTCGGCTGTCGCAGGAGCAATGGAGAGGAAAATATGGGTTGTCTCTAGGGGTACTCCACTCTACCCAAATATCTACGTGATGCTTATCGGCCCACCGGGAGTGGGCAAGTCAATCATTTTGGCGCGAGTCAATCAGTTGTGGGGCTTCTTGAAGGAGCATCACAAAGGCTCGTCATCTCTAACAAGGGCGTCGTTTATCGACGAACTCGATGATGCCAAGCGACATATCCTCTTCACTGATCTCGGCAGCTATAATGCTCTCACCGCCGCTATCTCCGAAATGGGAGTCCTACTTCCAGCTTATGAGCACGCATTTATGTCAACACTCACTGACATATACGACGGGACTCCCTATAGCGAGAAGCGCCGAACAAAAGAGTTATCAATCACAATTGAAAAGCCCTACTTCAACATCATATGTGGCTCTACACCATCTTACCTGGGAAAATTCATGCCCGAAGGAGCTTGGGATCAGGGTTTCATATCTCGAAATATTATGGTATACAGTGGCGTTTCCGAACCTCGCAACCCTTTCGAATCCCCAGCTAAGGTTGATCTCACTGGACTAATCAAAGACCTTCAACTCATAGGCGAGCGCCGTGGTGAGCTAACCTTCTCAGAAGAGGCTTCCTCCGCCTTGGTATACTGGGTCTTGGCTGGTGGTCCCCCCGCTCCCGACCATCCCCGTCTCGCCTCCTACAACCCCAGACGGACTGCCCACCTTCTTAAGTTGTGTATGATATGCGCGGTAGCCTGGGGTGCTTCGCAGACGATAGAAATTGAGCATTACCAAATTGCGCTCGACTGGCTTCTCGAGGCTGAGGCCCTGATGCCTGACATCTTCCGTGCTATGATTAAAGGGGGAGATGCCCAAGCTCTTGAAGACTGCTGGCACTTTATTTGGAAGATGGCGGGTAAGGGAAATGGGCTTGTGATGGAGTCCATTGTTGCGCTGTTCCTGTCGGAACGAGTCCCCGCGCACAACGTCGAGCGGATGATGCAATTGATGGTCAGGACTGGTCATTGTGAGCACCTCTTAACACCTTCAGGACACCGAGCATTCAAGCCTCTACCAAAGCCGAAGTCTTTCTAATTCCATCGATCACTGTTCTCGAGATCAACGAGGCGTTGTGTAATCTGTTGATCGATGAAGCGTGTGTAATCGGCCGAACTCTCAATCACCTCAGGCAGGAACACCTCTTGATTAACTATATCAACTTGTTGAACAAGGGGAACTACGCGCTGAATGCGAACTCGCCAGCCGGGAGCTACTGGAGGGCCCGCGAGGGGATAGACGACGTAGCCCCCAGTCGGAGAGCCTATCCCCACCACCTCGTAACCAGTCGGCGGAATTGTGCTCAGCACTCCGGTTGGATCTTTTAGCTTGAATTGAAGCCAACTCGCCTCAAGGATCGGGAAGTCAAATGTCCACTGATTAACGGAGCCGTTCGCGAGATACGTCACGGCTGATGATTGGTTCGAGACTGTCATTTTGTCCTCTCTCGTATGGCTCTATAAACCGTTTATAGGACCATATCAGAAACCTTTGTATTGGAAGTTCCTATTACCACGAGCGCCACTTTGCTTAGTCCCAATGGGCCTCACATGACCCTCCATGAACAAGCGTTTCCACTCCCAAAAGTCACTCGGTGGAGCCACCTGCCCCGTCGAAAGCTTCTTCGTCTCCTCGAGCCACTTTCCAATTTGCCTCGTTGAGATCTTCACTCCCAACATTCCAGCAAGCTCGATCGGCGTTCGTATCGGAGGAACAAGAGTCGATGGCTGATTGATGTCCACCTTCTTCCACCACAGTTTCGTATCTCGTATAAACCTGTTCGGAGTGTCCAACATGCTCGTTGTCGGAATCGAGGCCTTGGCATGTTCACCATGCAGCGCCGCATACGACGCCTCTCGAACACCGCCGCCAACAAGGCCTCCAAAGAAACCAGCTATCTCCTTCGCCGCCGTCTTGCCCCAATGTTCATCGGACTCCTTACCACGGACGAGCCAGTGGAAATAAGCGCCAGCCCCAACATAGAAGAAGGCGGCAATCAGCCCGGCCATCACGCCTTTGCCCATCGACGCTGCTGCACTTCCGTAATTCTTCGCGTTCTGAGCATCTCTCCACTTTTCACCAGCAGCAAAACCAGCCAAGTGCATCTGATTATACATATGGTTCCAGAAGCCGAAGAATTGAGTGAACCATCTCAAATACTTATCATTTGCCAAGGCCGATTTATCCATGATTCCGCCTGCACTATGTGCCGCTCGAACCATGCGATCGCCGAGATGTCTTGCTTCCATCTCGTCAAAACCCTCGGCGATCGCTTTGTTGTATCCAGCGTGCCATGCGATAACTGCTGATCCATAATCCGTATAAGCAATCATGGATTGGCCAAGCCACTCTGCATTATACTGCATCGAGTCCCACTTCGTCCACTGACCCAATGAATAAGCAATATCCCGTTTTCTATCTCTCATTCTTATCTGGAGTTCGACCGATTTCTCAATGGCCGTCTCAGACATCTCATTGAAGTTATCAGGGTCTTTAAACATATGAGTGATAAGATCGTTGAGCTTTGACTCTCCGTAAGCATCTCCAATTGCTTTAAACGTATGCCACTTCGCCTCACCAACAGTATTAACCGCCGCAGTTGGACTATGGATAAGCATGGTCTGTGGATTAAAGCCAATATAAACCGACACAGCATTCTGCGCCAGCTTACCAAGCATCCAAGCGACGTTCTTCGCCATGTAACCGTCTGTCTTTCCTCCGTCGTTAGCTATATTCTTTAACCAAGGCTTGAACAAATCCGCTTGTTGCTTGCCGAACGCATTGAAGACCATTTTATAAAAGCGCGGATCGTTGATGATTTTCCCTGCATTAATCACAGCTTCACGGAACGAGATATCGTGGATATCCTCCTTGATCCTAACCGTCAGCTCATCGAAATTCATCGAGATCTCAAACGTCTGTCCCTGACGCTCAGCTTCAGCAACCATCCTATGCGAGTTTCCGGGCAGGGCGTCATAGATTCTCGTGTCCATAATATCAGTGGATTTCTTTGGATCAAGAAAACCTTCTCGTACTCTCATTATTGGGAAGTAGCCTCCCGTCCGCCTCTTGTTATCTATATCATGAAACTCAATCGCTTCCGGAAACTCCATTCCATATCCACGAGTCCGTTGATACGCCAAGTTCCTCCTCGTGTTTATCTCCTGCTCATACATCCTCCAGATATTCTCAACGAAGTCCCATCTTTGCTTGGTCATATTCCTTATGAGCCAGTCGTTGATAATCGTCGGATCAGTTTTGAGCGTGTCAGCCATAAGCTGACGATTCATCTCATTGCCCCAATTCATAGCAATCATCAGCATCTCAGAAACTTTAATCTGCCTAAGCTCTCCATTCGGCGCATAAAGGATGTCGTTCTTAACAAGCTTATCGAGTCCATTCATCTTGTGACCATTCGGCCCGTACCACTCACCGTGATCCACCTTCTGCAAAAACCTCGAAACAGCCTTTTCAAAATCCTGCTTAAACTTCTGAGCATTCTTCATCGGAGTTATTAACGTCCGGTGCCAAATCCCCTTATCACTCAGCCGATCCATCTTTCGAGTCATCGTCTCGACTTTTAAGTGATTCGCATTAACTCCCTTAACAAACTGCCAAGTCCCCTCCTTCGGCTGAAGTGTATCACCAAACTTGTCGAAGCCCCGAATGTCAATCAAGCTCGCTAACTGCTCTTCTCCGGTCTTAATCACTTCATCAAGATGCAGTTGTGCATCACGCTCGCCAACGAGCTTCTCCGTCTTTCCTAAATGCAGAAGTGATTTGAGAACTTGATTAAACTCATCAAAGCGGCCGTTCTTCATATCCATCAGATCGGTGATGGGAACGGCTGCCTCAGCGAGATAAGCCGGGTACGGAGTTGTAAAGCCATTCGCCTCAGCCTCTGCCTTCAACCATTTATAAAGGTCTTGCTCCCCCTTCAATCCAGCTATATCCGATTGCAACACCTCTGGAGTGCGGGCACCGGGATCAAGTCCACTTCGTACAAGCAGCTGAAGCAACCGAGTGTTGTACTCCGGAGAAAGGTTCTTGACTCGTCTCGATCGAGTCAATTTCCCAATATCCATCTTCGCTCGATTAACTTCCTTCTTCACCTCCATCGCCGCTTTCGCCAGCATGGCTTGTTGGAGTTGATGCTTCTTCGCTTGAAGTGCTCCAGCCAAATCCCCCGCATCTTTAAACTCTTTGGCCTCGCGCCCATGCTTTCCAGCTAAATTCTGGAACATCTTCGAGTTCGATGCCATCTCGTTCGTCATATCCCGCATACGCTCTTTCACGACCTTCAGAAGCGCCGGGAGACCAATCAGTTCCGCTCCTGTCAAGTTCGCGAGGGTATCAAGCTCATCCTTCAGAACAATCATCTGTGCATGATTGAAGGCGGCCGCTTCGGAGTTCTCTGCAATAATCTTATCCAAGTTTCCATACTGCTCCATCATCCGCTTATCAAGTTCTTGATTCACCAGCTTATTAAATCGCTTCGCCCTTCCTTCCTTTGTCTCCTTCAGCGAGTTCCGATAATCAAGCAGCTGAAGCAGCATATCCGCCGCGGTCGAGTAGTTAAACATCGAGGCCATCATATCAGCGGATATCGCATTCGCCGCTTCAGCGTCCTTCGCCCATCTGATCCCCTTCATCAGTACGTGGTCGCTTAAATTCCCCTCAATGCCCATCGCCTCGAGTTCAGCCTTCGTGAAAACACCGTCAACTTCATCTCTAACAAGCCGAACATTAGGAGCGTTCTCACCAAGCGCCCTTGACTTCCCAGTCCTCAGATATTCATCAGCTACGATCACGGGCGTTTCCGAGACTTCCTGCTCAACCTCCGGCCTCATCCTTTCTCTATTCTCATTCCAACGAGTCGATTCCTTCAGCTCCGTCACTTGCCGCGCCGCTTGCAAGACTGACGTAGAAATCGCAGCTTGAACATCTTGAATATGCTGGTTATCATAAGCCTGCTGTGCCGCAGTCTTACCTTCGCCTGTCGCGAACAGAGGCTCCATCGACATCAAATATCTTGATTGGTCGATCGCCTGTGCTGTGGCCCGAGCCGCCAGCTGTGCATCCTTATCACCAAGTCCATTCACAACCGCAGTCGTCTGCTCCTTCAACAGCTGTGTACCGAGCGCCGCAAGCGCAGCGTTTGCGTGGTCGTTAATGCTCTTGATAATCTTTTCATCAGTGATTCCAGTGAGCTTCGACTCCTCCGTAATGAAGGTCCGCATCTGAGCTTTATTTCGCGGTCCACGAACAAGCGCTCGAATAAGGATCGCCTCTCCAACATTTTCAGGCACCGTGTTCGCCATCAAAGTACGAAGATGGTCAAGCAGCGTAATCGTTTCCGGCTTGCCGATCTCGGCGTTGAGGTCAGGCGTCTTCGTAACTGTTATTCGAAGCGGAGCGCGCTGAGGCATTGGCGTGACTTCATACACGAAGCCAGCGGTTGCGTTCGTCGCTCCTTTCTTATCAATCGTGCTGCCTTCAGCGGTTTTAACTTCGTAACCCCTTCGCTGTAGAGCATCGTAGACTCGCATTGCATCGGGCGAGACTGCCATATCCGAGCGCAGCTTAAGCCCAAGCTCAGCGGCGACCCTCAACGCCTGCTCATAAAGATTAACTGCAACACCTTGGCCCCTTCTTTCCTCGCCAACAGTCGCTATGCCAACATGCAGCACGTCGCCTTCGACTCGAGCGGAAAGAATGTCGCCACGGTTGGCTGGATTGCGGAAGATGATATGCCCTTTTTCGTCTGGCTTTGGTAGGGCTTCAGCAACCTGCTCGATCCCCGACGGCGGCATCTCAGTCGTGACTTGTGCAGGATCAAGCTGAATCGCCTCGGGCTTCGGCGAAGTCGTCGCTCGTTGCAGTGGCTTGATCTTCAGCAGATTCCGGAGGTTCTCAGCTTGTATCCAAGCCTCAAACTGATCAGTAGTCGGCACCTCCTGCTTCTTCCCCAAGAAGCGATCAATCAGACTCTGTGCCCCTTGCACAGCCTCAGGCGGGATCGGAATGTTTTGAGCGGGAATATCGCCGACACCTGGGATCGACACGGGCGGCGTAGCTACCTTATCCCCGATCCGAGCCTCGGGGACTTGATTAGGGTCGATCCCAAAGATCGCCTGCATCAAGTCCACATCCGGGATATTCTCCTTCGGCGGAAGTGGAGGCTGTCCCGGCTGTTGGGCTTGTTGCTGAGCCGCAATCTGCGCCGCTTCTCTTTCCCTTCGCCTAACCTCAGCTTGATGAACCTTCAGCGCCTCACTCGGCGACAACGAGCTGTCCCCTTGCCGCACTCCATCCCGCATCTGCTTATAAACTTCAATATCGAGGTTCGCCACAAAGTCGCTTTGCTTAACTCGAATCTCCGTTCCAATCTCTTGAGCGTTCGCAAGCTGTTTGTCGAACTCAGGAATGAAGCCAAGTTTATCTCTAAACTGAACAGCAACGACCGGATCGACGTAGAGTGTAGGATCGGGCGCTTGCTTCGACAAGGCAAGAGCGAAGTGCTGCGGTGAAATCTCCCTCGTCCGGTTCTCAGCTGAATCCGCGAACAGTTGATCCAGCTTCTGTTGATTTCCAAGGGCGTGCTGAGCAGCGAGCGAATCCCCTGTTCGAGTCCCACGGAACTTAATATTTGCTGGAACACCAATCCCCGTAGCAAGGATAACGCCGTCCATGAAACTCTGGGCAACCTCGACCCCAAGCTTCGCTGTTTCTTCTAAGCTATTGAAGATCGTCGGGAGCGGCTTGCTTCCAGCCGTCTTCGCGATGTTCTCAGCCAAAGCCTCGGCCAACTTCTGTCCAGCATTGATAACACCACCTTCCGCCTGTGTCTTCACCACCTCCTTAACAAACGTCTTGAGTGAATCCCTACCAGCCTCCGTCGACAGCAGATTCCGGATAATCTTATCAACTCCGGAAATAACCATCTTGCCGCCCTGAGCCTCGAGCACACCAACGGTCAAGCCTCCGCCAACGGCAATCACCTGCTTCTCAAACGGAGTCAAACCCTCGATCTTCTCGATGTTCAGATAAATGTTACCTGTCGAAGACACCGCAGCAACAGTGGCGAAGCCGTGGACTAAGCCAACTGCCGCACCACCAGTGAACCCCGCGGCCGTGCCAATAGCTGTACCAACACCGGGGATCGCAGCAGTACCACCAATAGCTCCAATCGCCGAGCCTGTGGCTGTACCGGCGACAGTGTGCAATCCGACTGTCGGCAATCCTTCAGCGGTGCCACCAAGAAAGCCGCCGACCAAGTTCCTCAAGTAATTCGCAACACCTGAAGCCTCCGGCCTAGCCGCTTGAATCATTTGAAGCCGCTGGATCTCCGGCCTCAACAATGCAGCTGACGCTTCATCAGCCTTCATCAAGTCCGCGCCAAGCAGACCAAGCCTCGTCGCTATCCTTCCTTGATTATATGCCTCAGACCAGTTAACGACCCGCTCTCCGGGTCGATCCGGCGGTATTAGAGTATCGTAGAGAACGCCAAGTGGATTAACCTCTCTTTGCCATGACCAAGCCTGCGCGATCGATTTCGTGATCTTATCAAGCGCACCCAAGTCGTCTTTGCTGACAGCCGCCGCATCCGGGCTCGAGAGAACATAATCTCTTATCGCCGGATTCGTCTGGACAATCTGTGTATCCCGTCTCGAGTTAAAATCCCTTTCCCAAGCATCAGGATCAACAGCAATCAGCGCCGGATCGACGTTATGCTCCCTTGAGAGCCTTAACGCCTTCTCCATCTTCGCCTTATCAGCGTCTTCGTTCCCAACAATCGAGGCTTGTGCTCGCTGCGTCTTTGAAGCATCGGACTCAACAAACGGGTCAGGCTCTGTATCAGCCTGCGCCATCTGCACAAGCGAGACAATCGGCTTCGGCTTCCGAAGTGGCTCGTTCGGATCGGTGATCTCAGTCGGGTCAACGATATCTGTTAGGGCCACGGCTGGTATTTCCTTCTATACTCGAGCACTTCCGGCCGGTTCAGCCGCCATTGCCAAACAAGCTCTGGTCGAATCTCGTCGATCTTTTTAACTTGATCGTAGGGGAACCGAGCATTCCACTCATCAATCATCTCTCTTTGGTCGATCGGACTCATCTCCTTCTCAAAGTCACGAATCCGCGTCTCATTTGTCGTGATTGGAGTACCCCAGAATTTAAGTCCGGGCTTCTTAACTACTTCCTCTCTCAGTATCCCATTGACCATCTGTTTCGTTTCTTCTTCACTCGGATATGACTTTGTTGGATTCCTCTCTTGCCAATAACGCAGTTGACCCATCAGCCGCTCTTTAAACTTTATGAAGATTGGATTATCTTGTTTTCCTTGTGTATCAAGAAACTCATTAATCTGGGCTCGTTCCAGTTGGAACCTTACCTCGCGACTGTCAATAATGTTATTCAGTCGTTTTACCTCCGCGTCACCATTAGCCCCATTCGTCAGCATATTCTCACGAAGCTTCTTAAGACCAGCGTGCATCGACTTCGGCCACTCAGACAAGTCCATATTCCGCAATATCTCAGGGTCTTTTGAAGCCGCCACACGCAGAGCATCCATTCGATTAAAGTCCTCTGGAGTCGGCGGCCGATTTGCATTCGTCTGGTTCATCTTCTCAATCTGCCCCCGCATCCGCTCCTGCTCAGGCCCCGTCATCGCTCGGAACTGCGCAGCCGACTTCGGATCGTCCCAGATCTCTTGTTCACTCTTAATCGGGGGCTTCTTATCCTTTCCAAAGATTTTATCCTCGAGATCAGTTTTCGCCGTATTATGAGCATCAACCTTTTCCTGCTTCATCCGCTCATATTCAGCTCGAAGGTTCGTCTCAAACGCTCTCCCAAGCGAGGGATCATGTCCTTCAGCCTGAGCATCATCTTTATACTCTTTGATAATTCGATTCACCTCTGATAACGGAGTCTCAGCCGTGATTGGCTTCGGTTCAAAAACAGGCGGTGGCTCGACAGCCGCCGACTTCGCTTGAGCATACTTCTGTCCAGCTTGAACTCCGCTTGGCTCCGCATCTGAGACTACTGTCCCACCACCAGTAGAAGTCCCTCGATAACCGCCTCCCGGTCGTGCGGAGACTCCAACATCATGCCCACCATCAGCAAGCCCACGTTCAATCGCAGCCTTTTCCGCAGGCGTCGATTGTCTCGAGTAAACGCCAAGCCCCTTTCCTTCCTCTCCGCTCGCTCCAGTCAATCCTATATGGACCTTGAGTCCGTCACCGCCCATATAGCCTGTGCCGGTCCCACCAGCACCAAGCCGTGCTGTTTCCTCAAGGAACTTCAGCCGCCTTGGATCATCTCTATTCGTTATCAAGTTTCCATTCAAATCAAGTATATCACCATCAGTGGCCTTGCCATCATTATGACGAACAGTCCCTGTCCAGCCGCCGGGCTTTTTATACATAGCTGGATTGCGATCGCTCGTTTGGCCTGCTGAAGTGATCCTAAAGATAACACCAGCTACTGGACCCGCCTTCTCATAAATATCCACCAGCGTTGGATGAGGCGGAACTGCCGATCGTATCCGCCCTTTCCAAGCATGAATAACGCTCGAGCCCGGAGCCGCTTTAGCATCTGGATCGCCCTTTGCTAAGTTCTGGGCATAACCCATAAAGGACTTCGCAGGCGCATCAGTGACGTCATCACGTTCCTCAACCTTATCCTCATCTTCATACTCTGGAGTTTCCTCTGTCTTCCCGACAGGCACTGGTTTTGCATCAACTGCAACACCCATCTTCCCTGTAATCTTCGCCGCCCTCGCTCCATACCACTTGCCCCAGCCGTTCTTCACAACTTCATTCAGTGCGTAGTCAACGCCCTCTTTCCATGTACTTGGGTCACTCGGGTCTTTTTTATGATCGCGCTTGAAATCACCACCTAAGCCTGGAGGCCGCTTCGCATCACCAGTGAATAACTGGAACGGCCCCCACGAGTTCTCACCGGGAACCGTTGACTTCCAGTTCGACATTCCCTCGCGCCAAGCGACCTCGAGCGCAGTCCCCGGATCAATTCCTCGAATCCGAGCGGCCTTGACGATATAGTGCTCAACAACGGCCGTCGTCACGCCTGGTGCGTAGCCGGGGATAACTTGTGCCGGTCGGCCAGTCGGCCCGTGTGTCGGTGCAGGCTCGGACTTCGGCCGCCGCTGCTTCAGATCGCGCAGTTGCTCCGGAGTCCACTTCTTATCTCCATACTTCTCCTTCTGTTGTGCGCTCAGTTCCTTCGCATACTTCTCCGCCGCCTCAGGTGTTTCAAACTCACCTAAATGCTCACCAGTCTTTTTGTAATGTTCAACAGCCTCATCTTCCGAAAGCCGCTTCCCATCCACCACAGTTGGAATCAGGACTTCCTTACCGTCGAAGTTCTTTGAGATCGAACTCTCGGTGCTAATCGTCCCATCTTCATTCTCGACAGGAATACGAGCATCAAGATCAATGTTCCCTTCCTTGAGAAGCCCCGGAGCAACGGGCATCTCTGCTGTCTTGGCCTTGGTCTCTGGATCGGCCACCCTGCGCGAGGCACTGATGTCCGTCGGAGCTTCATCAAGCGATGATTTCTTATCTGGGGCCTTCGGCTCAGTCGGAATCGCACCCGGCTTACTCGTCTCAGGCGGCCCTGTCGGAGCAAGTGGTTTCGGTGGAATCTCTCGCCGTGGCGGCGGTACTGGCTTTTCGCCCTTTATCGCAGAATCCACTCCCTGTTTACCAGTTCGTGCAGCATGGCCTTTCGTGATCGCCTCTTGAACAGCATCACGAGCCTCTTTATTCATATGACGCTGATATTTGTCATAATACTTTTGAGCGTCAACCGGATGGTATTGAGCCATATTCCCGATAAAGCTCGAGATTGTTTTACTTCGCCGATTATGCTGCTCAACCGGAACCCGCTCCTCAGACCATAAATTCCTCTTCCCTTTCGCAGATGTTTCATTATCAGTAATTGTAATTGCCTCTTTCAAATCCTCCTCACTCATTGAAACCCTTGCTTTTTCCTCCGCAGCTTGCATCCGTGCTTCACCAGAATCATCTGCATATTTAATAACTTGTTTCGTCGTATGCTCAAAACCCCTCAACCACGAGTCCCTATATCGACCAGTAGTACTCCGCGAAACAATTCGCCCAGTTGGTGTGCTTTCTCCGCCAGCTGCTTTGATTGCATTCTCCTTAATCTGCTGCCTTTCCTTCTCAATCGCGTCCGCTTGTTCAACAGCCGTCTTTCCATCCATCATGCTAAAGCGTGTATCCAACTCCGTATACTTCTTCATCGTGTCAGTATCAATATCACGCGCAGCCGCTTGCTCCGTCTCATGCTTATTCTTTGAGTCAATAGCACTGAGGGCGTCACCAAAGCCTGAAATAGCTTGACCAAGGCCAACCAAGGCCCTGCCCTTAGCCGCTCCAAACATTTCATCAGTTGTCTTGATGTTTTGCCAAGCCGCAGGTGGTGGCTTCGACTCAACAGTCGTCGTCCCCGTATAAGGCACATTCAACAATGATGCTCTTGGCATTAGGTCAGACTCCCTCCACCACCAAACCCGCCACTATCACCCCACTTCCCAGCTACCTTACCAAGCCCACCAATCAAGCTCCCAAGCATCGCGATCTTCCCAGCTTCTTTCGCTTGACTCGCCTGCATTCGGTAAAGCCCAGCTTGCGCCTTTTGATTCCCAGCCTCAACATCAAAACCCCAGGCTCTTCGCTCAGCATTTGATTGGACAGTCAGTGCATCGAGGCGCGCGATTTCGGCTTGACTCGCTTGAACCTCAAGCGGCGAACCAGAATCAACCTCCACTCCAGAGGCCCCGAAAATCGCTTTTTGCTGTCCCAAAAGTTGGGCCGACTTCAGATCCTGCTGCTGTGCCTCCACAGCGCCCTCTTGCCTCGAGAGCGCCGCCTGCTGATTCGCAACAATCTCATTGTTCCGCGCCACTTGCGCTTGATAGTTCGCCTGATCAGCTTGCGCGTCCGCTTGCTGTTTCGCGCCCATAGCGCTGACAACAGAGCCAGCTAAACTCGCAACGACGCCTATGATGCCAATAGCGGCTGCCATCTGTCCTCTCCTCTCAACCACTCAAGTTTTTCGGTCTTGAAAGACTCTTTAGTTATCGAGTAAGTTCTAAACTTAATCCCATACATCCTCGTCACGCCCTCCCGAGTAAAGCCTAGATACTCGAGCCACCGTTGACTAAGCTCACTCTTAAACGGCGCGATGACACTTACCTTATCATATTGATCTAACAAGTCCCACGCATAGACAGTGGAGACTCGAACGAATGAAACCCAATGCTTCTCAACCAGCTTCGTCGTCAGCATCCAGACGTAGGCGTGGTTGCTCAGGATACTAATCACCCGCACTCCATAGATCAAAGCCAGCTCACCATCGACATAACCACTCCAAACATCCCTTGAGCCCTCAACTGCCTGCTTCAGTGCCGTCTCCTCCTCACCAGCAACGATGAAAAGCTCATTGCGTGAGAAGTCACGTAGGTTTGACAGAATGATCTCCAGATCAGCCTCCGTCGTCTTCCGCCGCTCCAGCGTACTGATCTTAATCATCGCCAATCACCGCTTCAGGAATGACAGCAATAATATTGGCTGGAAGGCCGTTGACCGAGCGAATGCAGATTTGGCCCTCCTCAGACCACAATGGATCGAGCACAAGATCCAGATCTCCACTATGCAACGAAGCTGGTTCGCCGGATATCACTGACGGAGCCAAGTCCTTTATCTCCGTCAATGTCTTGAACGAGGTTCCAGCCCACAAACCTCGCGTATCCGCGACTCGCACCGTTAGGTGCGGGAGCTTCTTCATCCGCGTCTGGATCGTTGGTTGACTCTCGAGCCTTAGCGTCTGAATCTCAGCATCGTAACCAAGTCCAACTATAACAATTGCGGCTGACGTATCCAGTTGAATAGTCCCGTTCCGCACAATTTTGTCGCTTTGCATCTTCCCATCACCATAGACAGAAACTGTGCAACCTTCGAGGTGGCTAAGTCCTGCAACAGCATTATAAATCCAGTGATATTCCCAATCACCAGGCTCTTGTGGATTAATAAACTCCGTTCGTGTTTCCTCAAATATATAAGTGTCTACCGCAGCAACAATCTGTTTTGTTCTTACTACAGCTGTGCTCAAGACCGAATGAATTCGAAACTTCCCACCAGCAGCGAAGATGTGGCCTCCAATCCAGCCTGCATGGAAATAGCCCAAAGTCACATTATCCACAGAGAAATCAACATTCTCTTTATCCGCCAAAGAACCGCTGGTCAGTCGTGCCCAACCCTTCCCACCAGTTGTTGTTAATGCACAGTCAAGAAACCAAGACTTTTCAATCGTCCGGTCTGATCTCGGCTGCATCTGCTCAATAAAAACATGCCTCACTCCGTTCGGCAGCGACCGTTCAACAGCTATATAAATAACATCCTTATTCCCCTCTCGAACGGAGCCAACAGCCAAAACCTTTCCCGCTGTTTGATGCTGTGCCCAGCCTGCGACCTCTTGCTCCTTCAAAAACGTCATGCTCAGTAAAATCCCGTCATCCCTCACACACCAAATCACTTTATCAGGCTCTTCAGCATAAGCCCAACTCTTAATCGTGTGATTGTTGAAGAGGTGACTCGATAGAACAGTGATATCAGCACCAGTGTAGATGTTGGCGAAGAAGTTGTAGCTGAGGTTGCGGACGACGGAGCCCGCTGACTGGATGAACAAGATTTCATATCCAATAACGATGGGCTGGAGATCACCACAGCCGTTGAAGGCTTGAGGCGTTGCCATCACCTGCGTTGGTGTGACTGGAGCGAATTGTTGTGTTCCGCTCAACTGCCAAGCGCCGCCGGAGGTTAAGATCACCAAGCCTCCTGGCATCGGGATCATATACTTGATTGCATTTAGCTGTTGTGAGGCAAGGGTGAACTCGAATGAGTCACCGTCGTTGAGTGGAATGCTCGTGTCGAAGTTATGGAACGCTCCAGGCTTCGAGCCCCAGATCGTGGCTGGATCATTCGTCGAGCCTGCGAACAAAAGCCGCTGTTGATAATAAGCAACAGCCCCTGGATAAGTCCCTGTCGTCGGTCCGAGAATAGGATAGGCTGCCGCCTGTTGTCCTGAAGGATCTCCAAGATTTGGAGGGCCTATATAAACCCAAGGAGCTACATAACCACCACCTCCATAAAGGCGATGGGCATTAAGGATAGACGAAAAAGTTACTGCGCCCCAGAAATAAGCACCTCCTCCCTGTCCAGTGTAATCAAAGATCTGCATGTCTGGATAGTGGCTGTAACCGTAGCCACCATTCGATATTATAACTTCTTTAATCTGCCCAGGAGTGAAGGGGTCGTTGTGGATCGGAGGCCCTTTTGTGTAGTTGGGCAGGATGTTCGTGTCTGTAAACGAAGTATTTGTTGTGCTCCCCAAAAAGCCCATTCGAGTGCCGTTCGAAATCTGGGCGTTGACTCCAACAGTCGCCTTATAGACGTTGAAATACTGCGTTCCCGTCACCTGATTCCAATAAATCGTCATTGTCACTCGATGGACCGCCATATCCAAGACGTTATCCAGTCGAGCGATTCCACTCAATCGACTTTCAGCTCCATCTGGACCTACTGACGTTACAGCATAACCATAATTGACATAAGCCGCTGAGGCCGCATCAATACTCCCTGTTGACACAGCAGAAAGCCAAACACCTTGAACCATAGGATTAGTTTGATCACCAATGCTGAATCCTCGAAACACCCAGTTCGCGTGACCAAAGCGAACAATCTCAATCGGCTGAAATCTTGGGTGCGTGATAGTTATCGTGTCTCCGCTTTGTGTCCACTTGAGATATTTTAGCTCGTGTGTAGGGTAGAAAGTCCCAATCTGATAAATATTTCCGCTTGCATCAAGAACGTAGCCTCCATTTGTGATAAATCTGGTGTAGCCGTGGCCCATTTCAAGCAAATAAGTTTGGGAGGAGCTGAATGTGAACGGAATGAAGACGATATCACTCCAAGCCCATCCCGCATACCCAACAAACTTCGTTCCCGCCCGTTTTGCCGCTCCGCCTTTGTAGTCAACAATGAAATTCTTCATCTTGGCGAGGCCAATCTTATACTTATTAAGATCGACGCGCCCGAATAAGTGCGGAGAAAGCTCACCTGCCGAAAATGAGGACTGAATAACAGGCGCGGCCATCAGATAGAACCTCCAAACAGCGGGCCATACTCAGGCACCCACGGACCTGTGCCCATCGAAGGACCAACTCCGCGAACCCGGAGCCAATCCGGCACCAGATCGATCACATTCAGCCCTTCATTCGCGTTCTTGACTCGAGCATCCAAGATCATGCTGTTCGCAAGCTTCGTCAAAGCGTCCAGCATCTTCAAATCGCCAGTCAAAGTCGTCACTAAGTTGGCGGCGAGGCCGTGAACGAACGCTCGAGTGAATGATTCCTCAAAAAGCGCCGTATCTGTGATGTCTTTCGTGTAGCAGGCGATCGCTTTTGAGGTATTTGACAAAATAACATTCTTCGGAAGCGGATTCAGTGGGTCTGTGCTGGTCGCAATCTCGAATTTCGGCATCGGCCCTAAGTGAAGATCGGGCCATTGCTGCATCGGAGCGCTCGTCAGCGGTATCGCGGGCTGTTCTGAGTGCGGGTTCGGCATCAAGTATCGAATTGCGAGCACATCACTCGGTATTCCGTAAGCATAAAGCCACGGAGGCGGCGGTTCCCAAGCTTCATTCCAGCCGTTTGTCGGTGGAGGCTGGTTTGATGGGGCCTCAACCGTTCCCCAACGCGCTCGGACGACCGGAAGCTTCGCATATGCGCGAGCGAAGCCCCAATGCGCTGCACGAAGTAGATGCATTCGGGTCGACTCGAACAAAAGCAGACACGCTCGTGCCTCATTGCTCGCTTCTGAGATCGAGGCAATCGACGAGCGAGTTCCAACCACAGCTAAAGCCTGATTACAGATCGTAGTCACATCCGCCATTTGCCTCTCCTGTGGTAGTGGGGGAGACCGAAGCCTCCCCCACCCTTCTTAGCCGTACATAGCTTGCGCCGGAGGTGGGCGCTTGCCTTTTTTCTTCTTCCCGCGTTTCGGTGGAGACTTTTTCGTGGCTGGGGCCTCCGCAGCAGCAAGAGGCCCTGGCGCACGAGACTTCCCCATAATCGAGGCGTGGAAGTCTTCTTCACCTACAAGTGACTTTGCCATCACTTCTTCAGCAGCGGCGGGGGTTCAGTCGGCTTGGGCGTCTTAGCCCCTGCTTGCGCTCGGGCCAAATCAACCAGAGCGCTCTGAACCTCGGGCTCCAGATACAGAAGCCCAAGCTGTGGCGCAGGCGGATACTTGTTCGGGAGCGCATCCCGCATTTTCTCCACCTCGGCCTTGCCCTCGTCGTCGAGTCCCTCCATCTCTGGAGTAACTCCACCCTCGGCGATCGGGTACGAAGTCTCGTCACCAACGATCGTCCCCTCCGCGAGAAGCTGATCGGCGATGTAGTGCTTCGAAAGCAGTCGATACTTTGCCATGTGTCACCTCAGTTCGTAACAACGATGCCAGGCGGATACGCGTAGTTCTGCTGGCGATCAAGGATAAGTCCGGAGGTGAGCTTGCCCGTCAGCATTGGGCCTGTCCCAACGATGTAGTTCAGGCGCAGGTAACGAGGCATCGGATCACCGGGGTTCGGGCTCGGCCAAGTGATCTGGAACGGATTGCGTCCAGCGGTCAATTGGGCGAGTGTGAACGCGATCGACTCTGCATAAGTCGTGAAAGTCGTATTGTCCGCAGAGCCTTGAGCTTGCACTTGCAGCGTCCCCGCACCACCGGCAGTGAACGTCACCGTCGGCTGGACGAGAAGCTGAAGTGGATAACCCGGAGCGATGTCACGGGCATTCAGCAGATCAATCACGTTCGCACTGACACCAGTGGCCGTGATGGAGCTGTTGTTGTCGAACAGCAGAAGACCGTCCAAAATCATCTTGCATCTCCTTTGGGACTGGTATGGTCCTATAAACCGTTTATAGAACCCTACACAACCCTCGCTTCGTTGTTGACGATGGCGTCACAAGTCTTGATCGGAATGCCCCTGAACATGGTGCAGACCTTCCCATCATACTCACCGATGGAGAGCAAGACGTTCTTCTTGTCAACCGCCTGGATATCGAGCCAGGTACGGATCGTTCGGTTGCAGTAGATCGCGGTTCGGCCCATCGAGTTCGACACTGATGGTGAATCGCTCTTCTGCACTGCCTGAGCCTGCGCCGACGCCACCGGGAGCTTGTAAAGCCCACGGATGAGCGCACGGAGAAGATCAGGAGGTGTGCCGCCTGCGAGAAGCGTCACGTCGATGTTGCACAGACGAACGGCGAACCGCCAATCTCGCACCGTCAGGCCGCACTCCCACTTGAAGTGATCCCGATAGGCTTGATAAGTGTTTCCGTTCACATCCTGCACAGGCCACTCGCCCATGTCCCTGTGTTGCAGGCCAGACATCTTGCCCTTCGGGAAGATGCCGTGCATCGTCTCACTGCCCCACGTCACGATCCAGATGGAAGTATTCGTACCACCTGTTCCGCCGAGGTCGATCACATTGTTCGCAGTCTGCGCGTTCGCCGGCAGCACCGTATTGTAACGAGGTGCCAGTCCCATGAACCGCTCCGGGTTCACCGAAGTGTTCCCATAGAAAACGGTCTGTGAGACCTGTTGGTTCATGCCCTCGAGAAAGGCTTTCACCTCCGAGAACCTGAACTCCGGCGTATTGCCGTTCAGATCAGCGATGTCCTTGTCGACGACGCTGTACGTTTCCAGATTCCCGCACGAGTCGGTGATCTGGGCAGTGGTGGACTTGCCGTTCGGAACGCCGTAGTTCAGCAAGCGCCACGTTGCCGCTGGCAGACCAGTGCGGACTGTCGTCCGGTGGCCGGTCGGCAAGTTGCCTTGGACGAACAGCATATCATCCAAGATCTCATTCGTCTGTGACAACAGCTCAATGATCGTAGCGATCTTGTAGTTGTCGTCCACTCGCTTGGCCCAATCAGCAAGGGTCAAGGCAGTTGCGCCAATAACAGGCATCGGTTAGTCTCCTCGATTTTTGACCAGATGGGGATACAACGCGGCTCCCGGAGAGTCTGGCTTCGTTGATTGCGAGGGATTTCCCTGGACCGGACCTGGTTCCGCTAATGCTCGCGACATGCGGTAGAAGGTTCGGATGATAGCGGGGTTATTCCCCGCACCAGTATAATCCAACGCTTGCCTAACTCCTGGATCGCCGTATTCACTCAGTGCAGATCCAATAACACGCTTCACTTCATCGAAGTTCTTTCCTCCCAACTCTTGGTCGGACATAACTTCGTTCTGCCACCCCTTCTGCGTATCCCGCCAAAGCTGGTACGGCTTATCAGCCGCCGATTTGACTGTCTTGGCATAAAGGTCAACGTACTCCTGCGCGGCCCCATGTTTGAGTCCGTGCTTCTTCGTGATCTCGGTGAACTCACCAAAGGCCGGGTCTTTAGTGTCAACTTTGACACCTTCCCCAAACTTCAGTTTGCCGGGATCAAAAGCCTCAGGATCGGCTGGTGGAGCCGGTTCCTTATCGAGCGTCCGTTCGCTCTTTTCATCCTCCAGATCAACTTCCTTGTCGCTTAGAAGCGACGGTGGCTCTGCGCTCTTCGCAAGCCTTTCCGCGGCCGCATTTGCAGTTCCCGGCTCAGTTGGTCCACCTGGATCAACCGGCGGCTGTTGTGTCAAGTCCGTCATTTTCCGTCTCCCGTTTAGTCAACCGTTCAAGACTCTCAAGTTCACTGGCCTCTCGCACCATTTCCAGATACCGATCTGGAGCTGCCCTCATCACATCCGACAAAAGCCTCAGGCCAATATTCCGTTCGCCTTCAGCAAAAGCCATAACCAAAGCATCGACAGTAAAAGAAGTACGCCATAGATGAGCAGCCTCGAAAAAGTCATAGACCCACGCCCTTCCCTCTCTCGAGCCCATGATCTGTTGTATAAGGGCATCCTTGATCGATTCCTCGACTTTGAGTTGCTTGATCCGATCCTTGACTTGTCTAGGGTCACTTGCATCATAACTCATGCCGGTGGCGCTCCAGCTTCAGCGCCCGCCTGTGGTCCACCAAGTCCCATCATCGCGGCGAGCGCGTTTTGCCCTCCACCCACATCGGTCTTCGACAGCACCTGAGCACCCTTAACGGCCGCGTCCGTCTGACCAAGCAACGCCGACTGTTGTTGCTGTTGCATCTTTTGTTCTCTGATCGCAGCGATCTCATCCTTCGACCTCATGATCTTCGGAGGCACTCCCATCAAATCAGCATACTCCGTTATAAACTCATCCACATTAATATTGTCAAGCACAGAAGGATCAGCAGCTGCAATGTTACCGGCCAAGCCCATGACTCGTTCCATCCCCGAGGCGCTAACCGCGCGCTGAGCTTCTGCCAGCATCGAGACATACTGGACATTCAAGCTTCTCCCACTTTGCGCTACTTCCGGCGGTGGCTCTGGCAACAGTCCCGCCCTCATCATAATCCCAAACACCCTCTCAATCACCGGATCGAGCGCCTCCTGTTCGAACCTCTCCAGAACCGGCCCAAGCATAATCAGCTTTTCTTCCCGCCTCGCATCGATCTCCGTAGCCGTCCGAACAGTATCGAGTTGGGAGATCATCATGAAGAGATCGTTGAAGAAGATCACCTTGATCCGCTCTTGAATCTCCTTAATGTCCTCCTTCAGTTCATTGATCGGAGGCTTCACCTCAAACACCGGCTTATATCCGATGTTCTGCATTCCCGAGACATACGTCACCCCACCTGGCAGAAGCGAAGCGGGTTGGTTCCGCAGCTGCACATCCGCGAGCATTGGCGGATTCACCATCTTATCAATCGCTTGGCCCTTCCTCTTAGTTTCTTGCTGTAGCTGTTTGATGTCCCCGAGAGCGTCCATAGCAGGAGATCGGCCGTAAACATCGTTAGACACCAAGTCCCAACGTGGAGCGATAACTGGCCAATCGTTATATCCGCTCCACCGCAGCGGCCCCTCATCCGTGTTCCCCCGCTCCCAATACAGTTCCACGTACTTCCACTTCCTCTCGCTCCCATCATTTGGCTCGATCAAGTGGCAAACCACGATCTCACTCGAGCGTGTCCCCGGCTGTTCATAAGCCTTCCGCGTCGATTGCGAGCAATTCTCAATCCCAAACTCCTGCACAACCTGCTTAACGGTCATCGTGAACTCACGAGCCAACACGTCCACTTCATAAGTCGGCCCTGCATCAAGATAATACTCGCCCGCGCAGGGGTTGTAGAAGCGGACGACGTTCTCGAAGTCCTCATAACAGATGCTAACGCCTGTACCAAATACCACAAGGTCGAGATACAACGTAGCCATCGCGTTGTAGAAGTTCGACTCGGCGAACACCTTCAGCATCCGCTTCTCGACCTCGGCGAGCCACAGCGATGCTGGGTTTGACGAGTCGTTTAGCTGAAGCCCTTCGATCCCCAAGCGAAACCACGGTCGAGTCGGGCTTGTGATCCCGCTCATCATCCCCGCCGCGCAGACCCGCGCAGCAATTGTCCCTGTAGAATCGATAATACCTGTGTTCAGCTGAGTCCCCCGACTCATCTCGTTCGGAGTTATCAACCATTTGTACCTCCTGGGCAACATGAAGTTCGCAAGCTCTCGCCAGTGAACCCACCAAGAGTATCGCGGAGTACGCATTGCGTTCAGACGCTGGTCTGCCCACTCAGCTCTCTCTTGGCGGGTTTTCCTAGCCATTTAAGTCCCCAACAGTGATTTGTTTTTCTCGTCATCCGTCAGAAGACCAGCAGGCTCCGCTTGTCCTGCTTCAAGTGCCCCCGCCATCTTCTGCGATGACACTCCGGGTTGAGCGAGATTAACCGACGTTGGAGTTGACTCCACCTTTTGGATGGGAGCCTCCGTCACCGGCGGCGTGTAAGGTTGATCGTTTCCACCAAACATCTTAATCACCTAAGAGTGATTTGCTGCTGGTCGTAGCGGGCGTTGAGAGCCCTCCACTTCCCGTAGCAACGGTTGACCCAATTCCAGTCCGCCCCTTCGACCGAGTTGCCTGCCCCGCTTCAATCACAGTCGTATCGGCCGGGGTCGGCGCAGTCGGAGGCGGAGGCGGTGGCTTCGGTGGGGGTGGTGCTGATGATCCTCCTCCTCCAAACATTTAGTCCTCCTTCTTCTTCAGCAGCGGATTTGGATTGGACTTCGGGGGTGTCACACCTTGCCCCACATTCGCCTTCCGAGAAGTCGAAGCAGGATCGATGAACTCCGGATCATTGAAGTTTCCAAGGATCGGATTATCTCCGAACTCAACTCCCCTAATCACGAACGACTCCTGTTGATCAGGGAACACACGCAAGTTAACCGTCTTGGTGTCTTCGCTGATCCAGGTCACGAGCGCCGCACTCAGTGTCCCCGGTCCAACCCTCGCCAGCACTTCCTTCGGTGCCGCTTGCATATCGGTCGGGGCCTTATACGTTCCACAGGTTCCAACTGCCGTCATCCTCACCTCCTGTTAATCGAGACACGCATTTGTAGTTATAACGATCTGGCGAACTCGGCCCGCCACAGCCGTCTCCGTGATTCGCCTCGTCTGATCGATCTTGCCCCCGAGGCAGGGCCTTTCAACCAAGGGCTCTTGATAAACCCACTGTCCACGACAACCGGAAAGAAACAACAGTGTGATAATCAAGAGCGCCCTCATTTGCATTTCTGGATCACCTCTGCTAACAGCTTATCACGTTCCGTCGCCCTCTCGGCGAGGCCATGAAGCATGTACCAAACGATTCCCAGACACATTATATTTATGATAACAACAGGCAAGGCAAGCGGTTGGTTCTTCAACGCGTCCGCAAGCGTGTGAGCAACCTTGCCTGTTGCGTGGATCATCTAGCTTCCAGCTCCTCCACCCTTGCTTTCAGTTCCTTCACCGCATTGATCAGCGCGAACACGATGGGACCAGTGTCGAGCGTCCGCAAGTCTTGCACTTCAACACCGTCGATGAAGCCTTTGCCTGATTTGACTATCTCTGGCATTGGCACTTCAGCTTGTTGAGCAACTAGACCGATGAACTCTGTCTGTGCAACAGCTGCGCCGTAGTGCATTGATGTCTCGTAAGGTACTACAACAGCTTCCTTACTCTTCGGCAGCATCTTGCCATCATCACCCATCTTCATCGGATTGGCGGGATGCACGTCAGTCTCATTGCCTTTGAATGTGTAGCGCACTGGCTGTAGTGCAGCTATAGCATCGAGGCCGTTGATGTAATCACCAAGCACATTCTTGATGCGTTCATCTGAATAAGCAACGAATGGACCGCCAACTGTGGTGTAGCAGTAATCACCACGAAAGTCCATCATGTAGCCGCCACTCTCCAAGCGTATGCCTGCCCATGCACCGGGTACGTGCATAGCATTCACAAACATCGGATAGATGTTAGGATTAGCTCGAACCATGTAGCCGACGTAGAAACCTCCACCATCTAATACGTTGTCTAGGTTCACACCACCAGCACCGCAGTAGAGAGCATTCACGCAACGAATGTAATTCCCTGCGTACATAGTGCCGTCAGTGTTGACGGACGAATTACCATGCACAGAGCCAGCACCGAGTGAACCACCTACCGATCCATTGCCTGACATAGAGAGGGTGACACCGTACACACCAGCAGCAGCAGTCAAATTGGCTGCTTGTAGATTGGCTGCTATTTCGACAAGACCATTTGCACGATTGATCTTCACAGCATTAGTGATACCAACACCGTCGTCTCCATGACGGTCGATTGTAAAGTTGCTGCCTGCGTTGCTACCTGTCTCGGCTTCGTTCGAGCCGAGTTGTATAGCCCAACGAATAAGGTCATTCGTCTTGCCGTAGAGTGCAGCAGTCTGACCACCTCCTGTTCTGTTGAGTGATATCGTAGGATTTGCATACGTCAGTGTCAGCCCGCCACTCATCACATCGCCGGTCTTCGAGACCTTCGAATTGATATCCGCTCCAGTCGTGACCCACTTCTCGCCGTCCCAGCGATAGACACCATAGACTTGATCGATGGCCGGAGATGTTGGAAAATCAAGCGCCATCTTTGTTCTCCATCATAGTCGGCCCGTCGTAAGCATCCGGCTCCCCGCCCTTCTCTCGCCACTCAAGATACGCCTGCCAGTCCCGATTCTTTGGCTCAGGCGGTATGCGAGCGCCATCACTCGTTCGAATCACTGATCCATCCGCAAGCGGTCCTTCAGTTATTGTGAGTTTGTACTCAGCCATCACGACATCCTCGCATCCGCACAGAACCTATGGCCCACAAGATAAGTGTGACCAACTGCCGCATTGGATATATAAGTAGCGCAACCAAAAAATGCAGCGCGGGCCACTTCATAAGCACCTATATTAGCTGATGCTTGACTATTATCAGGTATAACTGCACCAAGCGTTGGCGTTGTTCGTTTATCCACCGCGAATCTTACTTGTGCAGAACAGGGCTCGCCTACAGCATGACCATAGAACCACAGACTAAATGGAACCCACTCATAATACCGTTGACACGCCAGAAGCTCCACATCATAAGGCGGCATGATCTGTGACGAGAGCGCTGGAGTTAGGGTCTGTGTTCCAGGGAGTATAACGACGCCAGTGATTCGGAAGACGTCAGTGTTTGCGGCCACGCCGTTGACTTGCCCCGTCGCCCCCATGAAGTTCCCGGCCGTCCAAACATTCGGCGCTGTTAAGTATGTACTACCGCTGCCCATCTGAAAGATAATCGACATCCCAGGCGAGTTATTTCTCAACCACGTTCCCGCTGTATCCCCCGGAATAGTGATTGTGTTGTACTGAGCAACGCTCGGGGTATTGTGAGTATAGGTCGCGGCGTAGGAGCGATTAGGTGTTCCAGCATTCACTGCGTTCCGGATCGCTATGCTGTAAACACCGGCCCGACTGTGTGCAGACCAGAAGCCGATCGTGATTGGCTGAGCACCCGCCGTGCCCCAACTAAGCCTTCCAATGCGAGTACCCTCGATATATTGAACGATGTAAGTGAAGTCACCAGCCCCCAAAGAAGGCTGTCCCGTTGCCACAATGAGATGGAGATAATTGGCGAACCCTGGAAAAAGAGTTGGGCTGTTGTCTACAACACCAGCATTAACTACCATCGAGCCACTCTTGTGCGTAGCCCAACCATCACAAGAATAAACTACTGTCGGCCCCACAGCATTACCAGCCACCCCAAGCTCTTGGCTAATCAAAAACGAGCCGTTGATCGTCATAGAACTGTAGGCGTTTGCCGGGGCTGTCGCACCAGCAGGACCGGCCGCACCCGTAGGACCAGCTGGACCAATCACACCCTGCGGACCAGTCGGCCCCGCTGGACCCGAGCCAACCACCGCAACCCACTGCGTCGTGGAGCCGTCGTTGTAGCGGACATAGAGCGAGCCGCCGTCTGCGTCCCACCACAGCGAGTCCGAAAGTGGAGTGGGCGGCGGGTCTGGAGCCACTACAACTTTTTTGTCAACATAGCCCTTAGTCGCGGCTTGCAACGGAGCAGTTGGGTCCGCGCTGAGCGTCAGCGCCCCCGTCATAGTGTCGCCGACGATATCAACGAACTTCGCGTCCGCCTCAGCCTTTGTGTAGGAGGCCGAAGCGGCAGTCACCGCGAACCAGACTCCTCTCGTCGAAGACCACTTCCACAGTGCTCCGGGGATCGGGTTGTAAGTCGCTCCGTCCACAGGCGCGACGGGGAAGATGAACTTCGTGAACGAGGCGGGCATCGTTGCGAGGTAAGGGATTGATTCGATCCACTGCGACGTAGTGCCGTCGTTGTAGTAAGTGAACATAAGGCCCGTGGCCACGTCAAGCCACAGTGTATCAGGGAATGGGGCCGCAGGCTTTATCTCCGATACGATAATACTTGCCGAGCCGCCGCCTCCACCAGCAGCCCCATTGATCTTAACATCCACTTCTTCATTAGCCACATCATCCGTGATCTCGAGTGTAGTGTTCGCGCCCGTCACGAAGTTAACACCGCGCCTCACTCCAATAACCACTCCGTCCTTCTTAACGGAGACGCGGGCGTTATCACTCGCACCAATCGCCCCAATCGCCTCTCGCGCGGCTTGAGGGGAGGGCGCACGAACAAGCTGCTGTCCTACAGATGAAGAGTCACTAATCTCGACCACCGGATGGGAGTGTTGTGTAGGCGGGAACTCACTCGGCTTGTCGTCGATGAACTCCCACGAAACCCCGAGGCCATCCGGCAGTTGACTCGCGGGCACCTTCCCCGTTGTGTCAAGGGCCGCATATCCGCTTGGCTCCCCTCGAGCCGTGATATCCTGCTTGACATTCAGGATGTCCTGAAGCCCATTAACGTCAGTGACCGGATGTGTGTGAACACTCGGCGGGAACGTCGCGGGCTTCCCAGTAATCTCATTCCACGCCGTCCCACCTCGAACCACCCGCCATGCCTGTCGCCCCGAGTCATACTGCCACGTTACCGGGATACCCGGAGGAGTGTATTGTGCTCCGTGGAGCGGCGCGATTGGGAAGAGAATGCCCATCAGTCTCTCCTAGGCGATCGGGTTAATGTGAGCAGGCTCTACCCACACACCTTGCTGAAAGATGAAGAAGTTATTGATCGTGGTGTCGAGCCAAGCCATTCCCTCGATCGGCTGCGTCGGTTTCGTATCCGAGATAACAACCGCCGAAACACCTCCCGACCCCGCACCGCCAACAACTGGAGTCCACGCCTGATTCCTTCGACCATAAATCACTCCATCTGATGGGGCCTCGGGCAACGCCGAGTCCTCGTTAACTGAGGGCGTCCACGTCCGCTCTCGACTCAGTGCATCATCCCGCGCGACACGCACTTCGTAATAAGGCGGATACTCTCCAGCGGGATAGATGATTAGCGAAGCCTCTTCTCCGTTAACGCTCGTCACCAAACCCGAGAGAAACTGACCCGGCCCCCACCGCTCCTCATGAGCAGTGCCCGGCCTAAAGACAACTCCCTGTCCAAGTTTAACTGCCATAGCTACCTCGCAAGGTCATGCCGCGTCCCCTAGCACGGCCTTGTTCGTGAAGGGGTCATAGTCGACGCCCTCAGCAGTCGGCTGCTTGTTTCGGAACTGTGCCCACTCCCCGCCCGCGCGTGAGTTAGGCATCACGGGATAAGCAAAGGTTAGGGCAAGGGCGTCCGCAAGATCGGGCGAACCAACTCCGCGCTTCTTCATATCCTCTTTACGTTCCAGCTGGATTTCATCCCGCACGTTAAAGCCGTACTCCGGTCCCGGCAGCTCCTCCCGGAACTGTTGCATCATCTGACCTTCAGTGGGGAGGCATCCGACGTCGAGCCATTTTCGTAGAGAGAACCAGATTTCAGAACGCTTGTTTGCAGCTCGGACCCCTTCATCCATATCAGTACGATCGGATTTTCCGCCGAACTGAATGTCAAAGACGGGGACATGAAGCTGTCGCAGACGGTCGACAACGCCGCCTCCAACTCCGCCTCCGTCAATGAACACTGCGTCTGCTGAGTATTGGGCATATGCTTCCGCCACCTTCGAGGCCAGGGTCATCGTATCGACGTTTCTGAAAAGAACAGGCTCAACTGTTCTGGCGTCTCTGCCCTTTCGGAAGGCGATGCACGAAGCATCGTCACCGAAGCGAGCAACGTCAACTCCGATAATAAACGGCTCGAACGGCGAGGCTCTTGTCGGTAGCTCTCTCGTAATCGCAGCTTCAACTGTGTCGAGCCCGATGAACTGCATGGAGCCTGTTCGTGGGAAGACTCCGCGGACACGGACTCGAACGAAGTCTGAATCTTCTCCATAGTCCTTCACCCATCGTTTGAATTGCTCTTTGTTTGTGATTGAGACGGTTCTTGAGTCAACCTCGAAGGTCTTCCAGCGATAACGGAAACGGCCGAAGCACTCACGGAACCGGCCGCTGTTTCGTGTCGGGTTCCCGCAGACCATCCAAAGGATCTGAGTGTCACTATCTGTAAGAGCGCCTTCAGTTGTTTCCCAGATAACGTCTGGAATGGCTGAGGCCTCGTCGAAGATAACCAATATGCGTTTGCCCTTGTTATGAAGTCCGGCGAACGCTTCTGTGCTCCGCTCTGACCATGCGACAAGATCAATCCTCCAGCTTCGTTCCCGTTCCGGGCTCGTGTTATAGATTGCAGTGGCCGTCATCTTGAAAAATTCTCTGGCTATAAAAAGCCGGTGCCACTTCGTCAGCTCCGCCCACGTCTTCGTCTTGAGCTGGACTTCCGTATTGGCTGTGACGACCCCTCGAGTATCTTCATAAGTAGACAAAGCCCACAGTATGATCCACGCAACGAGGGCGCTCTTGCCGACACCGTGGCCAGACGCGATAGCCAATTGGATAGCTTGATTTGGTGTGAGCAGGCCGTCCCGGATCGACTCGAGCACTTTAAGTTGCCAAGACTCCGGCCCCTTGAATTTCTCGAGTTCACCCGGCTTCCCCCACTCAAACGCCCACGCGACGAAGGCCACCGGATCGTCGGAGTGCGTTCCGAGATCGGAGATCATCTTGATCCGGGTTTCGTCGAGTGTGTCCACAGACTTGATTCTCGCTTTACCTAACAGCCGTTAACCAGAAGCTCCAGATCACCGCAGCGACCGCTAAGCCAACCATAACCCCGCCGAAGAACTCCACATCAAAGCGCATCATCGAGCTACACCGAAAAGGCCGGGGGAGGAGTCAGGGCCTCCCCCGGAGTGCAGGCCGAAGGGACGTCAAGCTCGGCCATTAAGTGGAGGGCCAACGTCATTGCTGGCCCTCCGGGTCAAGGGGGGAAAGGTCCGAGATTACCTTGACCGCTACTTCCTTTGCCGCCTCTGCACGCTTCCGCGCTTCGGCCAAGCGGTCGGCGAATGAGTTAAGGTCAACATTAACATTAACGCTCTTTGTTGTCGGAGCGTGTCCTGTTCGATCGGCGAGGGTCTTGACCATTTCGAGCAAGGCCCCCGGAGTAAATTCCTCTGGACGCTCGTCCAAGCGTTCACGAAGCTCGGCGATAGCATCCAAAGAAAGAGTGGCCATCCGATCGTGGAGGTTCGCATAGGCGGCGTCCTGAGACTGACGATAGAACTCGAGAAGCTCCTTGAATGAAGGATCGTTCTGAAGCACGCTGATGCGGCTGGGGCTATAGCCGGTGATAAGGGAGGCTTCCCCCGGCTTCATCCCAGCCGCCAGCGCTCGCGCAAGCGCATGATGTGAATCACGCAACTTGGCGATGGGCCTTGACTGAACGCCACGGGGAGCGTCCAACAAGACCAGATCGGCTTCATTCAGCTCGCGCACGAAATCGGCCTCCACCTCAGAGGTTGATCGGCCAATCACCCTTGGCATTAGCTCGTCTCCACTCCACTCGAATGAACTCACGTAACCCAAGACTCGGTTGGAAGTCCGGGTACAAGGTTTTTCGAAACTCGATCTCTCCCACATCATAGGGCTTATCCACACAGAAGCTGTGATGTTTCCACAGGTAGAGAAAGGCCATGCCTGGGGCTCGTGATCCGCCCTGATTACAATGCACGAGTACCTTCTGCCCTCTTTCCAGCTCAGCATGGATGAACTCCACTCCAGCCCACACCATATCAGGGTGGAAGAACGCAGCCCGCTCCGCGTCGATCATATTAAGGATCAAGCGGTCGCTCCGTCGAGCCATGAGATACTCAGGGTCGTCCTTCGGCGCGCTTCGGCCCGTGTACCCGAGGGCTTCGCGGTGCCACGGCTCCTTCGCGCAGCAGAGCACTGACCAATCGAGGTTATCACGAACTGTTTCATAGTCCATTCCGTTCCCGACGAACAAGTTTGCGTAAACCTCAAGCACCGTACCGCCCCGATCCCTGTGCCGCTTGCGTTCGCAGCTGTTCCATCTCGAACTTCATTCGTTGAATCTCAAGCTCCAACGCAGTGACCTCGGCCTCTAGGCCGGTGACGTCCGCCTGAAGCTCCTGCCGAACGGGGCAGATCAGATCGTCCTCGAGTTTGCATTCCATTGCACTTGACCTAACAGCCGCGACAAATCGAAGGCGGCGCTGGAGGAATCGGACTTAACGGCTCGACCGACGACTCAGCGAAAGGGCTTCAGTGACCCGATCGAACCTCCCATAAACAAAGTCAGCAACGCGATCAACGCGATGAGCAAGACGATCACCCAGACGCCTTGCTTAACTTTCTCTGGGATTTGGCTTACGAAGCTTTCGATCACCCAGATCGCGAGATAAACGATCCCGCACAACACGATCAGGCCGATCAGAAACCACAGGACGCTTATTGCGATCGACAACATCTTGGCCTCCCACGAGCTGAAGCGTTCGGAACTTATGATCGCACTGTGGAAATTGCAGTGGGAAGAGGTGGGCCGTCTCGACCCAACCGCAGACCACACACTGCAAGCCCCTTCCCATCAAGTAACTCCACTTGACCTAACAGCCGTCACTTCGTCGTAGTCGTCACCAGCTTCACCGCCCACATCGCGGCCTCTTCGTAAGCCGTTTGAGCTAACGCAGCGAGGCGGGGATCGAGTTCCTTATGCTCTTCGCAGAGGTCGATCAAGTCCGCCGAATAGCGTTTCACCTTATCCACAAGCGAATCCTTCGACGGATTGAAGCTCTCCCGAACTCGGGCCGCACCAAGTGAGCCAACAACTTGAGCCATTCGTACCTCCCCTTATTCCCGTCGAGTTTGAACCTTTGTCTTGAGTCTGTCAAGACCCCTCCACAATATTTAGGACACCTCCAAGTAGCTGGTGAAGTAGCTCAGTAGCTGGATGTGAGGAGGTAAGGAGAGGTATGTCAGAAAAAACCTCTCCGATATTCTGAGGGGCAGCAAGAATCATGCCAACTCGCTTCGGCGGGGCACCCACCCTGAGTTGTAGGAATTTAGTCAAGTTGTGGAGCATATGGTCATAGGACTGTGTGCCTAAGCGAGAGGACATACGACCTAGGACTCACGACCTAGGACTCGATGCACACAACCGGATTGCAGTCATACAACCGGGCTATGGACTGCATTCCTATGATGGGAAATGAGTTTACCAAATTGGGAGAATATCCCGGACAAGTCTATGGTGTGGTTCTAGGGCTGTGCTATGGTGTTCATACCGGATCGGACTGGCCGATCCACAACGGAAAGGAGTCGCGGTCCGGCCTAGGAGTCGACCATGAAAATGACTTTGAAACTCGGCAAGGGCATCGTCCGCACTGTGGATTTGGACAGCCTTGGGTTGAACTCGATCACCGAGACTTCTTCCATCGTGGCGCGCCATGTGGTGCGGATGGGACTGGCGAACGTGATTAAGGACAGCCACGCCAATTTCAAAATCAAGGATACGCCTGACTACCTGGCCAAATCGAACGCGGCAGTCGACAACAAAATCAAGGCACTGTACGCGGGCGACATTCGGATTTCGGACGAGATCAACATGGCAGCCGCCGTTGCCAAGATGACGCTGGCGGAAGTGATGGCGACTCGCACGGAAGAAGAACAGGAGGCGTGGGCACTCGATTTGATCGCCAAATCGAAAGCCCGGAAGAAGGCGCAGTCCTAACGCACAATGCCGGTGGGGAGAAATCCCCACCGGACTTCCCCGAAACAATAGGAGGCCATAAATGGCCGGACTTATCAAAAAGACAGTGCGATGCGAATACATCACGCTGGAACCAAAGTCAGGCGGCAAGTCGTATGGCGAACTGATCGACGATCAAATCGCCGAGGCCGTTGTATCCAGCGAACGTAACTCGGACGGTGGATATGTGCAGGAGTTCAGCCTGCACTTCGAGGAAAGCGAATGGCGCGAATTGTGCCGCAGTTTCGATCGCCTCGGGGACTACAGTCCCAACCCTGGAAAGGTCAAGAAGTGAGTGGTGGGGGCGCAAGCCCCCACTTTTTTATTTGCTCGGAGTTCGGCTCCGAGCTTTTTACCGCTCCGAGCTTACCAGAGAGACCGCTCAACGGCTCCGAGTACCAGAGAGACCGTCTTAAGGCTCCGAGTCCAATCCAGAGAGAACGCTCGCAGCTTCTATAGAGGCTCCGAGTTGTTGAGAGAGAACGTATGCCCGACTCCGAGTGAACCAAAGCGCCTTCCTCCTCCGAGCCGGGACGAGAGAGAACGTATTCCCAATCCCGGCTGGTATGGTCGTATAAACGGTTTATAGAGCCATATCCGATGCTCGAACATCTATAGGGGCTCCGAGGAGCTGAACTCCGAGGGCGCGTTTGTATTCCGGTCTCGAGGTATCACTCCCTGAACTCGGTTTTCAATGTTTGGTTAACAGGTTCCCACCTCCCCTCGACTCTTCAGTCTTTTTTTTTTTTTTTTTTTTTTAGGAAAAGAAAAAGGACGCGGCACTCGGGGTTGGGGGGGTTTTTTGAAAAAACCAAAAATTAAAAACAAAAAACCCACTGCTAAATCAAATAAACCATTAAATTCCAAAAAAAATAA
>Ga0137457_1000035_pt1 | contig 37928 bp, 51 predicted proteins | sample EasRivERMGT630_2_FD_102321 | JGI IMG/M metagenome (GOLD analysis project Ga0137457, IMG submission 102321) | Soil microbial communities from meander-bound floodplain in the East River, Colorado, USA - East River MetaG ERMGT630_2 | ecosystem: Environmental > Terrestrial > Soil > Floodplain ...
CGCAGCGCGTTGGCTCAGGAGTTGGCGCTGGCATCTCTTTTTCGTGAAGCTTTGCTTGTTGGTGCTGAAGCAGGTTCCGCGAGATGGCGGCGACCAGCACGGCGATGACGAGGGCGAGTGGCCAGGTCATAGCGTTCTCTCCTTGCCCAATTCACGTTGACGCTTCTGGTACTTCAAAGACCGCGCCGTTGCGCACGCGCGGCAGTCTCGACCGAACTGGTTCTTTCTCCAGTAGGTATTATCCGGGTCGAGCAGGTGTCCATTTTTGCAATGAGTTTTATGAGGGCGGATCGCTCCGACGGCCTTGTGCATTCGCGGCTCGGCGGTATTTTTCGGATTGGCTGCTTGACCACGCTGCACGTTTTCCCTGCAGGTCACCGCCTCAAGGTGCTCGGGATTCACGCATCGCCTATTCCTGCACAGATGATCAATATGTAGTCCTGGGGGAATCCGGCCAACGTGTAAACGGTAGGATAGCCTGTGTGCTCTGGCCGACCGGGCTTGGAAGTTGAAATAGCCGTAGCCGTCCATGTCGATCCGCAACCATTCCCAGCACCCATTAGGCGCTTTAACGAACTTGGCCCTGAATAGCGCAAGTAGCTCCGGCGTTGGAATGATGTTGTCTAAATCGATCCGCACAATAAACCTCTCGGATTTATGTGCGTAAAGGGCAGGATTTGTCTGGTGCCTTACTACCGCGGCACCTGCGAGCTTTGCGGGCTGGTTGCGAGTTTTAAACGAAGCGAGCGCGGACTGTCAAGCGCGAATTTTTACAGCTTGCGGATCCAGACGGTTTTCACGAGGCCGGATTCCCCTTTGTTGGGGCCTTCCATAATGCGGACTTCGGTGGAGAACATGCCGACGTCGATGATCAGCGCCTTCGTTCCGCGTTTCACAATGTAGACCTGGCTGGCGAACGTCAGTTTCATCAGGCCAGCCGTGTCAGATACTTTCATCAGCTTCAGCATCCGATCGTAGCTGGCTTTGTCGGCGGCAACGAACACCTGGCTATCGCTTTCTTCCATGTGCAGCCGGACAGTGGCGCCTGGCGCGATAAAGGCATCTTCGTCTTTGGCGGTCGGAGGTGTTGGCGTCTTCGCTGGCGCTGAGTGGGCTGGTGTCAGCCGCTCCGCCTCATCGAATTTCTTCCCTTCACTAACCATCTGCTTGCGCGTCTCGCTGTCGATCCGCGTCATTGTTGCGGAAACAACTCCGAGGATCAGGCAAATAATGGCGGCGACGAGAAGCCCCAGGCCTATGGTTACGATATATCGCTGTATTGGGACCGGTTTGCTCATTGCATGTGAAACACGAAACCCATGGTGATTCTCGCCCCGTGGATTGGCCCATGGTCGAAGTAGATGGGGAGATATTCCGCCTGTAAAATTCGAAACGTGAAGTAGTCGTTGACGCCGATATCGATACCGCCGCCAACGCCTCCCGACCATCCGTGTTCGGTCTCATCAACAACCGACCTGTAGTGCATTCCGCCGACAAGGATCTGGCCGAAGACGCTGGTTCGTCCGCTTCTTGCGGTGAAGCGCGGGCCAGCCCGAAACGTGAAGATCTCCTGCTCGAGATCGTCGGATGATTTCCCGAGATTGAAGTCGCCGACGATAGCGAAGCCTTTGGTCAGATGGTACGCAACGCCGCCGCCTCCGCCGTGCAGGTTCACGCTGTCCAGCTGGCTCCACGTATACGGATTGAAGGTCATTTCAAATCGCCGTATATCGTCGCTTCCCTTCCGCATTCCCTGTTGAATCTCTTGCCCGAACGCCGGCGCGGCCAGCAGCAGCGCCCCAATCAACATTGAAATCCGTTTCATCCTTCAGTCCCCTTTCAATTCCTCGCATCCGATGCACGCGCACGGATTCTTAAGCGTTACGCGTTCGAACGGTGGCGAACATGCAAACTTGATTACCTCTGTGTACCCTCGGTGCGTCATGCACGAGCCGCCCCGCCATTCCTTAGGCAGTGCGGCTTCCGTGACGACTGCCATGTGGCGGCTTTTTCACCTCCCCAGGTGTCGCGCGGAGTGTGTTCACAGCGTCCTGTAAGATCATGGCGATCGATCGAATGCGCTCTTTGTCGCGAGTTTCGAGGATCTCAGTTAATAGCCTGTACAGATCCTCGTGAGTCCGCATGATGCGCAGCGCATCTCGCCCGCCGAATTTCTCTGCTTCCCATTCTGAAAAAAACCGAGACAGCGAAGTGCCGCACACAGACAACCAGCGTTCTAGTGCATGCGGCAGCAGATATGACCGACCGCTCTCAACATTGGTGAACTGCGTGTGCGCAATCTCGGCGAGCTTCCGAAACTCCCCAGCATCTTCATCTGAAAATTTAAGTTGACGAAGACGCTTGAGGCGTTGCCCGAACTGCTCCTTAGTGACAAGACGCTTTGGGTCCACAGCCATTTCCGCCGCATCTTTACACGCAGAAATAACGCCGGTCAGAAATAATAATTACTACTATTGACAAGTTTTAAAAACTATTGTCTAATCCCACACGTTATGACACTCGACGTTCAAAAACTGGTTGCCTTGAGGCGAGAGAGAAAGAAGAGCCGAGCGTGGTTGGCCAACAAAATCAAGCGCACTGAGAACGCGGTATACAAGCTCGAACGCGGCGATTTCCAGCCCAGCGAAGACACCTTGTTCCGAATGTCGACGGCACTAGGAGTGCCAGTATCGGAGCTGATCAAGGATGAACAACAAGGGAGTACCGCGTGAACGTACCTTCGTCGCAATTCCGAAATGCCGCTACGTGCGCTGTCGACGGGACGCAGTTCCCGGGCGGCGCGGGCTCTGCCGATCTTGCTATCAGCAAGTCTGGAAGAAGGTCCGAAAGGACCACATCTGGGAGTGGCAGGAATTGGAAGCGAAAGGAAAAGTAGCGCCGGTCTACACGTTCGACGACTGGCTGAATAGTTAACAGCGTGAAGGCGACGGATGTCGCGAGCTTTGCGGGCCGCGAATTCTGAAACTCCACAAGTGAAAACGACTGCGCCATACAGGAGAGGTGTGTCCAGTGGCCGTAAACGTTCAACTGATCAAGGAACTGGCGGCATCGAACGCCGACAATGCCATCGAGGACATCACTCTGGCGGTTCGCGCGCTCGGCCTCAAGTACGCCTGGAGCATTGAGGAAATGATGGACGTCGGCGCGCTGGTCTGCGAACAACGGCGCAAGGCGCTCGAGGCGACCATTGAAACCGTGACTCTCGGGCTGAAGGGCGCACTGGAGAAGCTATGACCGCGCAGGAAGTCCAGGCCGCGTTCGAGAAACGGAAGCTTCAGAGCCAGACCGATCGCCGCAAGTACGTCGACGGGTGCTCGACCTGTGACGTCATCAAGGCGCGCGACAGGGGCTTTGGGCCGGCGCATGACGCCAGCGAGCGTTGCAAGAGCGGGTATCACGAGCACTGTAGCTGCGGGTCGTGTTGGTGAACGGCATGCGCATCCACTTCGGCGAATCCGGCCCGCTCGATGAAACCCTGCGGCAATACCGCGTTCCGGATCACATCCACGAGGGGCTGATTGCCTACATCGTCGAGGGCCGCGTGCCTGGGTCGTTCCTGGCGGCGGTGCTGTCGAACGACCTTAAGAACGCGGTGGCGTTCGCCGACGATGAGAACCGCTGCGCACTCCCCCAGATCATCCGCTGGCTCTACAACGAGGCGCCGAATCCGTGCTGGGGATCACCGGAGAAGTTCGGCGCCTGGCTGCTGAAGAAGCATGAGGATCGTTACGGGAAAGCTCAGCCATCAAGTGAATCACCCGTAACTAGGGAGGACAGATTTTGAGCAACGAAAAACTGGTCCCGCACGAGCCAGGCGAGATCGTTCAGACAAGCAGTGTGCTGCAGGTCTTGGCGCGCGTCGCCACCGACCCCAACGTTAACGTAGAGAAGCTTGAGCGCATTCTGGCGATGCAAGAGCGGCTCCTGGTGGAGCAGGCCCGTCGATCTTTCTTTGCGTCAATGGGCCTGGTAACGCCAAACCTTCCCGAGATCACACAGCGGGGCGTGGTCGCGTTCGATGGCAAGGACGGCAAGAAAGGCCAGGACAGGAAGTTCGCGCGCCTCGAGGATATCGATCGAGCGATCCGCCCCATCATTGCCGCGGAGGGCTTCTCGCAGTCGTTCAACACAGCGGTTGGCGATGGCGGAAAGATCCGCGTGATCCTCCGGGTCTCGCATCGTGACGGGCACTTTGAAACCTTACAGATCGATCTCCCGCACGACAGTTCGGGTTCCAAGAACGGCGCCCAGGCTGTGGCCAGCACAGTTGCCTACGGCCGGCGGATTCTGACGAAAATGTACTGGAATCTGATGGAGGCCGGCGAAGACACGGACGGCAATGATCCCACAACAATAGACGAGGAACAGGTCCGCGAACTCAACACGCTTCTGGCCGACACCAAATCGGATGTCTCGAAATTCCTGAAGCTGGTCGCCGGCGTGGGAAAACTCGAGGAAATTCTGAGGAAAGACTATCAGCGATGCATCGATAACCTCGAAGCCAAGAAGAACCTCGCCAAATGAAAGTCTTTGAGTGTGTCCAGGGGACGCCCGAGTGGGCGGAATTACGTTGCGGCATTCCTACCGCCAGCCAGTTCCATCGGATCATGAAACCGAAGGGCGGGCGATCGGATTCCGCCGAGATGTATATGTGCGAGCTGCTGGCGGAGCGCCTCACCGGGCAGCCTACTGTTGGCTACACGAGCCACTGGATGGACCGCGGGTCTGAGTTCGAAGCAGAGGCCGTCGCAACCTACGAGTTCTTGACGGACCACGAGCCTCGGAAGGTTGGCTTCATTCTGAACGATGCCGGCACGATCGGGGCGTCGCCAGACAGCCTGGTGGATCCGAACGGCTTACTGGAGGTCAAGGTGGGGAAACCGTCCACCCACATTGCGCTGCTGCTCCAAAGCGATGCGGCATACAAAGAGCACAAGACGCAGGCGCAGGGCCAACTCTGGATCGCCCAGCGCGAGTGGAACGACCTGTTCGCCTACAATCCCGGGCTGCCGCACGCTCTATACCGCGTTCAGCGCGACGAACCCTTGATCAAGATGCTTGAGACAGAGGTGAACGCCTTCGTGGCTGAGCTCGAGGAAAACCATCGCCAACTTTGCGCGAAAGGGTACGGCAGGAAGTCCCGGATCCAGCCGAAGCCAGCGCCAGACATTCTGGAAATCCTCAAAGAATCCCTAATCGCAACAAACAAACACTGAAAGGAAACGCAGTTGCCCTATTACATCGTTCAAGAGCAAACCGAAGACCCGAAGAAACCAAAGCTTATTCCGGTGAAAGCGAAGAATCAGGCGCAGGCCTTGGCTGCCGTTGTACAGCCACGCTTTGAAGTCCGCAGCGCCGAAACGGATGAATTGCTGGCACTCGCGCAGGCGGGCGTCAAGGTTGTCGTGGCCTGATGCCGCTCGATATCCCAGCACTGAAAGCAACGGACGTCGGCCGAGAGGTTCGCTACGAGACGCACGGCCGTATCGAGTACGGGCGGATCACCTCGTGGAACGATCGGTTCATCTTCGTCCGCTACCACACCCGTGTTGAAGGTGGCCACAGCCAGATGCGTACGGGATCGACCAGTGAGGCCACCGATCCAAAGGACCTGGAATTCTAGAATTGAGTTCCCCTTGTGGCGGGGAAAGGTCAGCCGGCGCCTATTGAAGACGGTGTTGCGTTGTGCAGGACAGAGCCCTGTGCGCGCTCAGGAAGACTGACGGTCCGGTGATGTTTATGGTTGGCGTCGCCGGGCCGTTCCTGGACTGGAGTTGAATGTGACCTTCTTTGAAGTCGTCGGATTCTTTTGGATCTGCAGCACATCCATTCTCGGCACGGTTGTCATTGGCTCGTGTGCATGGCGCGGGGCGAAAGGGCCATGGCTCGAGCACAAGCGGGACCGCCAGGCGCAGCGGGATTTCGATCGCAGGGTGATGGGCGAGTGAACGACAAGCTGAAACCTACTACCGACATTGTTGGCGTTGACCTCTACTGCGGAGCCGGCGGATCCTCCCGCGGCCTACACAACGCGTGCCAGCGGCTCGGCCGGCGACTCGTCTTGACTGCCATTAACCATTGGGATGTAGCGATAGCTACTCACGAATTAAACATCCCAGAAGCGCAGCATCTTTGCACGTCGATCGACAGCGTTGACCCAAGGAAGGTCGTTCCGGGCGGCCGGCTGAACATCCTCTGGGCTTCTCCGGAATGCATTCACTTCTCCGTTGCTCGAGGCGGCAGACCTGTCAACGATCAGTCTCGGGCATCAGCCTGGCACGTTCTGCGATGGGCCGAGGCTCTCCGCATCGACAACATCATTATCGAGAACGTGAAGGAGTTCCGGACGTGGGGCCCGATTGGCGCAGACGGAAGGCCGCTGAAATCGAAGCGTGGGACGACCTATCGTGCGTTCCTGGACGCTCTTCGATCTCTGAACTACACAGTTGAAGACAGACTCTTGAATGCCGCAGACTTCGGAGATCCCACCACAAGAGAACGCCTTTTCATCATTGCGAAGCGCGGCCGTAAGGCGATCGCGTGGCCCGAGCCCTCTCATACGGCCAGCGATAATCCGAGACTGTTCGGCAAGCGCGCGAAGTGGAGAGCCGCCCGCGAGATCATCGACTGGGAGATTCCAGGGCAAAGCATTTTCACAAGAAAGCGGCCCCTGGCAGCGACGACAATTCGCCGAATCGTGGCCGGGTTGGAGAAGTTTGGCGGGAAAGAGCTTCAACCATTCCTGGTGGTCTTGAGAAACAACGCCGATGCGCGCTCGATTGAGCGCCCACTTCCGACCCTGACGTCGGGCGGTAACCATGTTGCCATATGCGAGCCGTTCATTTTGGCTCATAGACAATTTGATGAAGATTGCGTTGATTCGATCGAGCGGCCGTTAAGGACCGTCACGGCGAAGGGTGGCGGAGATTTCGCGCTCGCACGTCCGTTCCTTGTTCCTTTCTTCGGCGAACGCGATGGCCAGGCTCCCAGAACACACTCAGTTGACGAGCCGCTCCCAGCGGTCACGTCTCACGGTGCCGGCGCGATGGTTCAGCCGGTGATCGTCCCCTTGAATCATGGCCACAAGGATATTCGATCCTATTCTGTCGAAAGACCGATGCCCACTGTCACGACCGTAGACGCTTGGGCCCTGGTGAATCCATACATTGCGAAGTACAACGGGACAGCGACCGCGCGGCCTGTAACGGAACCACTGGACACCGTAACCACCAAGGATAGATTCGCCTTGGTGATGCCGATCGTCAACGGGATGGCGCTCGATATCCACTTCCGAATGCTGCAGCCGCGCGAGCTCGCCCGTGCAATGGGGTTCGAGGATGACTATGTGTTTCAGGGTAACCGGGAAGCAGTCGTAAAGCAGATCGGGAACGCGGTTGCGGTGAATACAGCCCAGGCGCTGTGCGAGGCGGTGTTGGGATGAGAACCATCACCGCGAAATTCCCTTCAAAGTGCGCCTCATGCGGTGGCCCGATCGCGGCAGGCGACGAGATCCTTTACGACGCGGCGACAAAGAAGGTCTGGCATGTTGACGACGATTGCCGACCTGAAGAGCCGGACGAGAAGCCGGATCCCCGCTCTGAAGGGCTGGCAGATAGGTTGGGATTCGAATGACAGCCTTCGAATCCGCCTTTGTCGAACACACACGCCGCGGCCAGAAGCCCAGCGACGACTGGCAGACCCCGCCGCACATCCTGAAACCACTGGGCCAGTTCGATCTCGATCCCTGCGCATCGACGCATCAACACCACCCGACGGCGCAAACGATGTGGAACATCTTCGACGGCGGGTTCCTGCGCCAATGGTTCGGAAGGGTTTGGCTGAACCCACCGTACGGAACGAAGACACGGGAGTGGGTTCAGCGCCTTGCCGAACACGGCAATGGCATCGCCCTAGTTTTCGCGCGGGTGGATACGCCCCTTTTTCAGGACGAGATCTTCGTCCGCGCGGCCGGACTGCTGTTCCTTCGAAAGAGAATCTTCTTCATTCAGAGAGACGGCCGTAGGGCCAAGAGTTCCGGCGGAGCGCCATCGGTACTCGTCGCTTATGGCGAGCACAACCTCGAACTCCTGAGAGTTAGCGGTCTGAAGGGGAGTCTCGTTGACCTGCGAATACCGATGGCGGTAACGCGATATGCCAGGCCACGAGCCAGGCGGCAGGCGGAGGTTTGGGTTTGAGAGACAGGATTCAACTTGCGTACTGCGCTGGTCTGATCGACGGCGAAGGCTCGATCGGCGTGTATCCAAACAACTGCACACGGCGCTATGCGGCGACAGTGCGATTGGCAATGAACGGCCTGGATGGAGTCGAGCGAGTTTACCGAGTTTTCGGTGTAGGAAATATTCGGTCTTACGTGCGCCGCCCTCCACGTGGCAGGTATTTCTGCTGGTCGATTGGTCGGCAAAGCGACGTCGCCGCTGTTCTCACCGCACTCTATCCATATCTAATTGTGAAGCGGCGCGAGGCTCAACTCGCGCTCAGGTTCATTGACGGTGACGATTCCGTCATCTACGAACTTTCAGCGATCAAGCATCGCAATGGTCCTCGCGTCGGACCGTTTCGCTCAAAATCCAAACCATCCACCAAATCCAAAGGAAAGAAGAAATGAATCTGTCTGATGTTGTCCGAGATCTCGAGACCAGGCGCGAGCACCTGTCCATAGCTATTGACGTGTTGAAGGCCTACGGCAATTCCCTGCCCCAGGTGGATCCGGCGCCGCAGCCGTTGATCGAAACCACGCAACCCGAAGCGCCGGCAGCGCCTGGCCGCCCTGGCAGGGTATTGAAAACTGCAAAGGCTGGCCGGCGCGGTGGCCGGAAGAGTGGGGCGTCCACGCCCCATCGCTGCGACAAGCACCCTGATGCCACCGAGTTTGATCCGAAGGGGCGATGCCGGCAGTGCATGCGCGACTATGCGCGGGAGTGGGCGAAGAAGAGGAAGGCCGGGAAAGCTACCAGCACGCGTGGCCGCAGGCCTGCCGCGGAGCAGCCACCCCTCGACGATGATGATGACGCAGCACCAGGCCGCGGCCGTTCTCCTGGTACCCCGCGATTCAAGAGCCTGAATCTCGCCGATGACGACGTCGTGATCGACGACGATCCGGATCTCGATGAAGAGGAGGCGGACGAAGCGCCGACACCCGCGGCAGCGGCTCCGCGCCAGTTCATCTGGAGCAAGCCTCAGAAGTGTCCGAAGTGCGGCGAGATGGCGCGGCTGCGCCGCCTCGCTAATGCCGACAAGTCCAAGGACATGTGGATCCACGTGGGCCCGAACTGCACCATCAAGATCGCGCACTACCAGATCAAGGATGATCTGAAATTTCGAGGCGATGCCGCTACTACCCCCCCCCAGGAGCGAGTAAGGTGCGCGACCTGCGACGAATCCTTCCCAAACGATCGCGCTCTCGAGGTCCACTCCAGCCGAGTTCACTTCTGGTCGGAGTCTGATGGTGATGATGAGGAATAACCAATGAAGCTGAAGCTCTGCGCTGATCTCGAGATACCGCCGGACGCCGTCTCTAGGACCTTTGGATTACTGGCTGTTCGCGGCGCCGGCAAGAGCAACGCTGCAGCGGTGATGGCCGAGGAGATGTTTGCTGCACGGCTGCCGTTTGTCGTCATCGATCCAGTTGGATCGTGGTACGGCCTTCGCTCTAACGCTACCGGGACCGGCCCAGGCCTACCGATTCCGATCTTCGGCGGCAAGCATGGGGATATTCAGATCGACCGCAACGCCGGCGAGCTGCTCGCGGACCTGGTCGTCGAGAAACGATTGTCGTGCGTCCTGGATCTCTCGAGGTTCTCTTCCGAGGCGGATAAGAAATACTTCCTTCTAAAGTTTGCCCAGCGGCTGTACGAGAAAAATGAAGACCCACTTCATCTCTTCCTCGAGGAAGCCGACGACTACATCCCACAGAAGCCCATGCGCGATGAAACCCACCTCCTTCGCGCATGGGAAAACATCGTCCGCCGCGGCCGCTCCCGCGGTCTCGGGATGACGCTGATCACGCAACGCAGCGCCGCCATTAACAAGATGGTGCTCACTCAGGTCGAAACTCTCTTTGCGATGCGCACGACGGGCCCGCAGGACATCGCCGCGATCGAGGCCTGGGTGAAGTATCACAACGTCAAAGGCGAGCTCCTGGCTTCCCTCTCGAGCCTGCCGGATGGTGACGCGTGGATCTGGTCGCCGCAGTTTCTTGGAATCATGAAACGCGTCCATATCCGCCGCCGGCATACGTTCGACTCTGGAGCCACACCGAAGAACCTCGAGGGGAATCAGAGCCGGCAGCCGGCAACTCTGGCCGACGTAGACCTGAAAGCCATCAATGCGCAGATGGCCTCAACGATCGAGCGCGCCAAGGCCGACGATCCCAAGCTGCTCCGCCAGGAGATCCTTTCTTTAAAGCAAGAGATCGTTGGTTTAAAGAAGGCGCAGCCCGCAGCGAAGACCGAGGTGCGAGAAGTCTCTGTACTCACCGACGATGACCGGAGGTTGTTCTCCGGCATGGATCAGATTGCGAAATTCATCCAGGCAGATCTCGGCCGAGCAGAAACGCTGCTCGAAGGAATCCGCCAGCTGTGCGAACGTGCCCTCCAGGCAACTGGACCAAATCGCGCCGGGAATACTAGAACTAGTCCGCCCGTGTATCAAAGGCAGCCAGCGCCGCATAAAACCGCAGCTCCCATGCATAAAGCAGTAGACAGCACGGTAGACACCGGAGATCTCACCGGACCAGAGCGCCGCATCCTGGACGCGATCGCCTGGCTGGAATCTATTGGCGTCGATGCGCCCGAGCAAACCGCTGTCGCCTTTCTTGCGGGCTACACGTTCGGTGGCGGGGCGTTCAACAATCCGCGCGGATCGCTTCGCACCAAGGGACTCATCGAATATGCCGGCAACTGTGTCCGGCTGACCGACGCCGGCCGCGCGGCCGCCAATGCCCCCGACAGCGCATTAACAACAGGCGAACTGCACCGAGCGGTGATGGAACGCCTGCCTGGCCCTGAGCAGAAGATCCTGAGGGTTCTTCTCGAGGCATACCCGGACTCCGTTGCCAATGACAACTGCGCGATCGCAGCGGGATATACGCCCGACGGTGGCGCCTACAACAACCCGCGAGGGCGACTGCGCACCCTCGGCCTCATCGACTACCCAGAGCGCGGCAAGGTTCGCGCGCGGGACATCTTATTTTTAGACAACTGAGCGAAAGGAAAAACGACCATGCCCAGAGGAAAGAAAGGCCCCACGCCAGACGCACTCGACGAAACCCTGCAGGATCAGGCACCGCTCGAAGAGCAAGAGCAACAGTTCGTTGATCCAGATCTGCAAAAGCACGATCCCGGCCGCATCGATCTTTACCACTGCGAACACGACGGCTGCGGTGTCACCGGTACCTTCGAGGAATGGACGGAGCATTCTTCGGCAACGGGTCACACGTCCTATATCCAAAAACCAATAGAGCCGCTGCAGCCCGCGCTGTTCGCCACGGAAGCGCAGATCGTTAAGCGATTCGTCAACATCCCGCCCTCCGAGGACTTCCTGAACGAAGCGCGCGTGAACATGCAGCGGGTCGTCCGCGACATTATCTCGATCGAGGATGAGAAGAAAGCCTTCGACTCGGACTGCAACGAACGATTGAAGCCCCTCAAGGAGCAGCTCCGCGGCCTGGACAGCGCCTTGCACCGGGAGTTCGAGCAGCGAGAGGTGGATTGCGAGTGGCGCGTTTCGACCGAAGAGAATGCCCGGATCCTAGTCCGCCTGGATAAGGACGAGATTATCGACAGGAAGCCGCTGACGGAAGAGGATTTCGTGAGAATGCAGGACGAAGCCTACGCAGCAAATGCCGCGGCCGTGAATGCGAGAACAGAAACAGCCGCTGAAACCGCCACGGTGGAGTAGTCGATGTTGAATCTTGTCGGGCACGTTTTTGGCAGGTGGACCGCGCGTGAGCGAGACACGTCCAGTAAAAGACCCCGCTGGATCTGCGAGTGCACGTGCGGGACTGTTGCCAGTGTCCGACAATCTGGCCTGCGAGATGGAACTTCCCAGAGCTGTGGGTGTAAGCATCGCGAAGAGCTAACCGAGAGAATGACGGCTGTCGGTCCCACCTTCAAACACGGCCAGGCGCGCGCTGGTAAACACACCAAAGAGTATTGGATCTGGATGCAAATGCGGAAGCGGTGCAGTGATCCAAAGCAAGAACACTTTCATCTGTACGGCGGCCGAGGAATCACGGTCTGCGATCGCTGGCTGAGCTCTTTCGAGAACTTCATTGCTGACTTGGGACCGCGGCCGACGCCGAAGCACAGCATCGAGCGTGTCGACTCCAACGGAACCTACGAGCCCGGCAATTGCAGGTGGGCTACTCCGAAGGAACAGGCCAACAACACGAGCCGCAACAAGTTCATCGAATGGAACGGTCAACGAAAGACCGCCGCACAGTGGGCAGAGGAATTGGGCGTCAATTCTGAACTGATCCTTTATCGACTCGAAAATGGCTGGACCGTTGAAGAGGCATTTTTCACAAAGAAGTTTGGACTGAGGAAAAAGACCCATGGGTGAAACAACGATCGAATGGACAGACAAAACGTGGAACCCCGTCACCGGATGCACGAAGGTTTCCGCGGGTTGTAAAAACTGCTACGCCGAGCGGGTTTTCCCGCGGGCGTACAAGCAAACCGGCCGGAAGTTTACCGACGTCGCCATGCACGCCGACCGGCTCGAGCAACCGCTACATTGGCGCAAGCCGGCCCGCGTGTTCGTCAATTCGATGAGCGATTTATTCCACGAAGACGTGCCGAATATTTTCATTGATCAAATCTTCGCAACGATGGCCCTGGCTCCGCAGCACACGTTCCAGATTTTGACGAAGCGGCCCGCCTGCATGCTTGATTACTTGCGGAGGCCTGGCAAGGTTGCAGACATTGCCGTCGATGTGTTCAAACGATTTTCTACGCTCCGGAAGGCCGACGTTCAATCACGAAAGGCCGTTGAGACGTGGCCGCTTCCGAACGTCTGGCTTGGGGTTTCCGTTGAGGACCAGAAGAACGCAGACGAGCGGATCCCGCTGCTACTCCAGACGCCCGCAGCGGTGAGGTTCGTGAGTTACGAGCCCGCGCTCGGGCCAGTGGAGTTTGATTGTGGGCCGGGCCGATCGGGTCCACATCGCTACTTTTCCGTTGAAGTTGACCATCCAGAGGACCAACGCCTCGATTGGGTGATCGTAGGAGGCGAGAGCGGCCCAGGCGCCCGGCCGTTCAACATCCAGTGGGCCCGCGATGCGATAGCGCAATGCCAGGCTGCCGGCGTGGCGGTGTTCGTCAAGCAACTCGGCGCCGCACCATTCCTCGAGTACTCGAGAAGCTACCGAAAGGAAACGCCCGGCCTGAAGCTCAGCATCCAGCAGCTCGAGGTCGACACCACGATCAGCCTGGGCGATCGCAAAGGTGGAGATCCTGCCGAGTGGCCGAGCGATTTGAGGGTTCGGGAGTTCCCGCAGTGAACGCCGATCGGATCAGCGACTGCACGTGCCTCGTCTGCAACAGGCCAGTCAGTCGCGTCGCGTTCATAATCGAATGCCAGCACGACGTTCTCTGCGAGGGCTGCCACGCTTGGGCGCGCGGGTACTTCGTTGAGTGCATCAAGATGTACGCAGGAGACCAACCAGTCTCACACGGCTAGCCGGCAGACTTAATCTTGCCAAGCTGCTTCAAGACGTACGAGAGCGTGTTAAGACCAGTCCAGAAAATTGCCGATACCGTTTGTAGGCGGATTATCCAGCGCGGACTCCCCTGTGACGTTAGCCAATTGATTTTCTCGATATAGTCCCCAAGTTCCTCAGAGGCAATCCGGGCCGGAAGCAGTGCAGACCAAATCTCCAAGAGGCGCGATTGGCTGTCGTCGGCGTCGGCGTTGCGACCATGCATGACTGCTGGCTCGATGAACTTCCAGCGGCGTCTTAATAGGAAATTAAGAATAAACGAGAGCAGCAATGCTGCCAGTACCGAACCCTTTCCGAACGTTTGGTCTATTCTAAAATACGAAATGAAGGCAAGACCCATCGTGCTCAGACTCACTACAATGATGTAAAACACGAATGCCGCCGGATCCGTCACTTGGGACACCAAAGAAGCGACGAGCTTAGACCACACGTTCTTCATGAATAAAAAGTCCTCGCACTGCCTTTGATTGTTGCTTGGCCGTTCTCCGGCCCTCCGCTGTAATTTTGTAGTACCGGCGTGGTCGGCCACCGCGTTCTGGAATTGGATCGCTCTCATAGCTGGCAAGCAATCCATCAGCCTCCAATTCCCGCAGCGCAGGATACACTCGGCCTTCCAAAAGCAGGATTCCTCCGTAAGAACGGTCTTTTACTCGCTCGATGAGTTCGAGGCCATAACCCTCCCCTTCAGTCAGGACCTGAAGGAGAGCAACCCTGGTATCAATGAATAGTCCCATGGGTCGATTATACTCAGAACCTGCAGTTGCAACTACTGTTTCTGAGGAAAAGTCTGTCACGCTGAGGATTGCGCGGTGCGAAAGTATTTGGAGGAGTGAAGGCGGCGGTCTCACGAAGTTTCGTTGCGCGCCACAAGCTTGCACCCGACCATTACGGGGCTGGTGCACCTTGTGAGTTGCTCAGCTCTGAGCTGACGGACTGCTTCCTTTCCTTTATCTGGAGGGCAGAAATTTTCTCGGAGTAAAGAATCATTAGAGTGGCATTGTCCGGCAGAAGGAGGAAGACGTTGCTCCCGGCATGACCCAAATACTTGATCCGCTCACCCTCGTTGTCTGGGTTCATCACAGGCAAATCTGGAATCCCACTACCTGAGCTTAAGTACCAGTAATGTTTCCCTGAAATCACCTCGTCGCCTTTGATCATGCCCCGACTGTACGTCATCAGAGGAATAGCGCAGAGAATGAACGACATGAAGCCGCGAGAACTGTAAGGAATCATCGTCCTTACGATCTGAACGTTTTCGACCCAGTCACTAGCGAAAAAAGCAATGATCATGCTCAGGAACAACCATCGTTCTGCTAGCGAGAAAAAGCGGGATCCGAAAATCAATAGGGCAAGACCGGTCACGAGCAAAACAATTTTCACGACTGTCAGCAAGCGCCTATAGGTCTGCTGAGAATCTGAGCCAGCTGGAAGCGTAGGTTTGCGATATAAATGCGACAGTATGCTTCCCAAGAACGTCGCAAGAACGCCGGAAACAACTGGGAATATTGTGAACGCAACAATATCTGTCAAGCTGAGGTATTCAAGGATGTTCACCCCGAAAGTTCCCCAATAACCCCAAAGATATAAACCGCCGACAAAGACTGAGTAGATCGAGCCGAAATAGACGTAAGAAGAAAGTGAAACGTGTCCCTGGTCTTCGGGCTGTACCGGCGACGCTGCACTCGGTTGCTGTTGCGTGGTTGGCATGCGCTTAGTGGAGGCCTCAAAAATTCTACACGGTGTCGAATTTTCTATTGACTCTGCATTCAACACCATGTAGAATTGTTTTCGTTGACGGCGGGATGGCAGAGTGGACGAACGCAGTCGGCTTAGAACCGATAAAGCGTGTTAGTAGCACGCTTCGGGGGTTCGAATCCCCCTCCCGCCGCAACTGAAACGAAGTCGGCTTAGAACCGACGGAAGTATAACACGACGGCCCCGCCCGGTGGTGAGACACCGAACGAGGCCTGACCAAACAAAACCTGTTGAGGAGGTTTCAAATGGCTGACCGCAATCCTAGCACTGAATGGACGAAACTCTTGGCTGACGCCGTCTCGACGCCTGGCGCGATCATGAAGGCCTATTCCAACTTCTGGAACTACAGCGTCGGCAACCAGCTCCTGGCTCTCTTCCAGATCTACGGCCGCAACATTCCCGCGGGCCCGATCGCAAGCTTCAACCGCTGGAAGGAACTCGGCCGCTACGTCCGCAAGGGTGAGAAGGCGATCGAGCTCTGCATGCCAGTGACCTGCAAGAAGACCGAGAAATCGGAAGACGGTACGGAGACGGCCGAGACGTTCACAAAATTTGTTTATAAACGGAATTGGTTCACGTTGGCCCAGACGGAGGGTGCCGAGTATATTGCACCCGCTGCGCCGGGCTGGGATCGCGCGACGGCACTCGGGAAGCTCGAGATCTCCGAAGTTCCTTTTGAGATGCTCAACGGCAACACGCAGGGATACGCCAAAGGCCGCGAGATCGCAATCAACCCGGTTGCGCAGCATCCGGTGAAGACCACATTTCACGAGCTCGCGCACATCGTGCTCGGCCACACTTCAGAGGGCGCGCTACAGGACAACGAAGAGAGCACGCCGCGGAACCTGCGCGAGATCGAAGCCGAAGCCGTCGCGCTGATCTGCCTCGAGGCGCTCGGTCTGGACGGTGCGGAGTTCTGCCGCGGATACATTCAAGGCTGGAACAACGGTGCCGCGTCGATCCCGGAACGGTCGGCCCAGAAGATCTTCAAAGCCGCGGACGCGATCCTGAAGGCCGGAAGGCCTGCAGTGGAAAGCGAGGTGACAGCGTGATCACCTATCGAGTCAGCTGGACAGCGCCGATCGAAGCGGGCTCGCCAGAAGAAGCCGTGAGGCTGGCTCGGGCCATCCTTGCGGATCCAGAGCACGAGTACACGTTGTGGGACGTTTGCGACGATGAGACCGGGGAGTTTATTGAACAGGTCGACACGAGGAGGGAATCATGACCAGCGAAGAATATAGAGCAACGCGCGAGGCGCTCGGCCTCACCCAGGGCGAGCTCGCCGCGCGCCTGGGCGTCACGCTCAACACCATCTCGAGGCGGGAGCTTGGCCAGGTGCCGATCACGGCAGAAGTGGAGCTGGCCTTGCAAAACGCTCTCGAGGGTGTGAAGGGAAAGAAGACACACGCGTTGAAAACAGCGCAGCTGCGAGAAGTCGCCGAAATCATCGGCTATGAATGGGCGATGCTGTTGGGGGCTTCAGACTCCGACTGGAACCGAGCTTACAAGGAAGCCGACCACACTCCGATCGCGGTAGTTCACTCGCACGCAAGGACCGAACTGGTATGGCTCCACGGTCGATGCCTCTACGATTGTCTCTTCAAGAATGGAAGGATGGCCGACGACGTTTCAATACCATTGCTGTTCCTCACTGAAGATCGGCGCCGAGAGTGGACCAACTTATCGTGGGCGGCATCGGTATGTCCGGTGATGACTGATGCTTATGGCCGGTCAAACAAGAAGCTGTTTCACGTGACTCTGAAGCGCTTAGAGGATAAGACCGGACTGCCGGCTTACAAAGATGTGAAGCGCGAACTCCGCGGTGCCTTCACTGCGTGCTATTCCTTTATGGACGAGGGTAAGAAGCAGATTTTCAGGGAAGGCATGGACACCTACCCCGGAGTGTCGGCGTTCGCGCTTTCCCTGGAGGGCCGGAAGAAGTGAACCCAAAACCCGAAGACCAGAACGTCGTGCTGATCGGCTCCGGCACGCTGCGCCAGGCGGAGCAACTGATCACCGGGTGCGAAGCCTGCAGTCCTGATGACGCTGAGATCCCCTTCGACAACGTTCTGGACCGCGTGACCGGCAACGATCCCGCGGTGACCGATTACATCTTCGTGGAGGCGATGGCGCGGTGTCCGAACTGCCGGCGTGAGATCAACGAGAAGACGTTGGTAGACCTGGGCTGACTACTCCGTGAGCCCGTGCTGTCTGTTCCACTCCGCGGCGCCGTCGATGGCCGCTTGAAAGTCTGCCTTGGCTTCCGGTAACGCTTCGAGTGAACCGTCTGGCCGGCGAATCGCGCCGACGATGGCGACGACGCCTGGCGTGGCAAGGTTGAGCAACTCGAGGAAGGTTGTTACTGTGGCAATCTTCGTGGCTGAGTCTACGACCATGGGTGCTCCTTTTTTAAAGTGCGAGGTAATTTCTATGACCTATCAGGAATGGAAGAAACTGCCGGGCAAGGTTGAAGTCGACTGCCGAGACGGCATGGTCGCTTTTTGCCCATATCCGTATTACGTCGAAGCGACAAGCTATGCAGATGCGGATCGGTGCAAGGCAGTTTTCGTCAAGGGTTTGTACTCGGGCGATGACTACGAGCCAGAGCCGCGCACTAGTTCGAAGCCGCGAGAATGACGCGGGACGAGTTCAATGAAGTCTGGATAGCGAGTAGTAATCCATCAACGTTTCTCCGTGAGGTCTCATTCCCGATCTTCAGTTCTTTCTGAAGTTTGCCAACCTCGTCGGCAACGATACCAATGGCGTCGAGTGCGGCCGTTCTGCTTTCCGGATCGCTTGATTTGAATCTCTCCACAACGGCAACGGCCGACAGTCCGACCTTTGCAATCCTGTCGGTGGCGTCAACCACGACCTTCGTTTCAGCGATGGTCATTCGGCCTGCCTTCTGCGCTTCGATGACGAACTTTTGGACTTCCAGGTTCGTCTTGGCAGCGATGGCGAGTTGCTTACCGGCGTCGGAACACGCGGACAACAACAGAAGCATCACGCAGAGGTACGTCAGAATCATTCGGCGCATGCCGAGAAGTCGCAAGAGTTTCATGTGGTCTCCTTTGGTGGTTCAGGCGGTGTCGTCGTCACGGTGGTCTTCCCGTCGCCGGTCCCGGTCAGCATTGAAATGTGGTCAGACTTCGCCGCCGATCCAGAACTCGATCCCCACTTGTAATTGACAATCGTCATGAATGAAGCGCCGATAACCGCGCCGATCAGTGGGCCAAGCATGTCCTTTGACGCTTGAGGGATCTCGTGGAAAATCATGATTCCGACGATGGCAAAGAATCCGATGACGATAATGAGTGCGAGGACGTTGTTGAAAGCGTCATTCTCTTTCATTCAGTTCCTTTCAAACAATCGCAGTTAGCACCCAGAGCGCGAGGCCAAGCCCGACCAGGTTGACTCGGCTGCCAACCCCAGCAGACACCAGCACGAAGCAGATGAATGCCGCGACGAGTAGAAGTAAATCCAGGGTGAGCGTCATTGTTTCTCCTTTCAGCGAAGCAAGTGGACGATGGCGATAGCGGACCCAAGCAGCATTCCTGCGAAGACAATCATTGCAAGAACGCAGGCGGCCAGTCTCATAGTGGTTCCATGGCCGCGATCGTGCAGGCGGCCGCGCGCCGGAACCAGCCGTCCCCGTAGATGTCCACGTTCTTCGATTTGGCGTACCGTGAACCGCGGAGTCCAATGAACGTCGCCAGCAGTGACTTCATGTTTGCCTTGCCGATCGCGTCCAGCGTCAGCCTTCCGATAACCCCGTCCACCTTCACGCGAGCCGCTTCCTGTATCAGACGCATCGCCGCGCCGACTCCCTGGTTAACAGCACAATCGAAAACTGCGATCGCAATCGGCGACGGCATGTGTCCGCACTGGCACTTGTCCCAATAGTCCCGCCGGTAAATCTCGACGCACTCTTCGCGGCTGAGTGACTGGATCGGAAGCGATGGGTATGACGCCGCGGAAATCCCGTACTTGGTCCCATTGAGTTCCCCGACGTTGACCTTGCCGCCAGTCCAGTTACCCGGGTCCTTCGGGTCCATGCTGGAGACGCCTTCGATGTCGGGGCGGAGAATGAAGTCGATAGCCTTTTCGAAAGGTGTCATTTTCTGAGGTTCTGCGGCGCTGCGATGCAGGTACGACGGACAGCAACCGGAGCACTCAATCCTCCAGGGCCTACGGCCTGAACCGAGATAGTTACCTCGCGTCCAGCCTGCACGGTCAACACGGCCGTCAGCGCCGCGGTGGCATCAAGTTTCAATATGAAGTTGGCCGGATTCGTCTCGTTGGTGTATTGCGCAGTGAAGTTCGATGCAGTGGCTGGGGCCTGTATAGTCCACGCTGAATCGATCCTCCGGCCATTCCCTGTCGTGCAGTCAGCCCGAGTAATCGCTGGAATAGGAGTTGGCTGAGAAGACGGGACAACAACGTTGATTTCATTTGATGGAATCGAAAGGATGTCTGCGCCTCCGGTAATCACGTGCACAGACTTGACAGTGTAGAAATACGACTGGCCGTAAGCTACGCCGGTATCGTCAAAGGTCGACTGGTTCAGCGGAATCGGCGATGTATTGAGTGGCGTTCCCGAATACTGGCCAGCGGACTGAGACCTGTAGACGTTGAAGCCGTGCACGGCCGTGACGTCAATCGGCGCATCCCACAGGAGCCTGACGCTTTGCGCGGACAGGCTGGAAGCGAACAGCAAAAGGACGAGAATGATTTTCATAGGTTCCTCATTTCGGGACGGTGAGTGCTTTTTTGATCTCGGTCTTGGCGCCATCCGCATCCTCGGCGACAGCTCGAGCCACAACCGTCTTTCCCTTGTATGGCGCCGTCTGTATGCCGGACTTCTTGATCGAGCCCGAGTTCGGTCCAGACGCCACCATCTTGGTTCCCAGCCAGAGCTCCATCCAGATGACCCCAACGTCATCGGTCGCAGTCGCCTCGAGCGTGATCGTCTTCGATGTGATAACGGTGGTGGCCGGCGAAACGATGGTGACCGTGGGCGGCTTGTTGGGAACCGGCTGCGGGTCTGGGGGGATCGGCGGGATCGGAGGAACGGGCGTTGTGTCGGCAGCGAGCGGATGGGGGTATACGTATGGCGTATAGCCTGGTTTCGGTGTCGTGAACACATCGCGACCGAGCCTGACGATCTCCTCGTAAATCGCGTTTTCGCTCCCGCCCATGCCGGGGTTCGTCCACTGGTTGTCCCACACGTAGGAGCCAGCCGTCGCCTGATCTGGCGTGCAGGTCGGCGAAATCAGACAGCTCTTCGTGTCGTTTCGGACCGACGGGAAAGTTCCAGACAGGCGATCGCTCTTCCCGCGGCCTGGCTGGTCGAAGGCTGAGTCCACCAGGTCGTACAGGGAACGGAAGTAGCCCCAGCCTGACGGCGGATCCACCTGCCCGTAGTTCGATCCACCTGGAACACGCATCGAATGCCAGGTCAGCATGTTGGAATGCGTCAACGGCATCACGTTGCCCCAGAACAGTAATTCGCCGCCGGAGATGAACCCCGCATTGAAGTTGGTCTTGCCGTCAAGACCAAGCCTGGAGTTGTTCTTGTAGACGTCGAGCGCCCTACAGCCACGCGCACGGCCGGATCCGCCCGTAGGGTGCGTCTGCGCGAGCGATGCCCCCTGGATGTCGTTGTAGCGGATGACCGCCTTGCCGCCGTGGTAACAGTCGTTGACCGTGCCGCCTGAACCAAGGTTCGTTATCTTGTTGGTCTCGAAGAACAGAAACGCGTCTGTCCCGAATCCTGCGTCCTTCGCCCAGGCGTCGTCCCCCTCGCCGTCACCGTGAATGACAAACGCGCCACCGCGGTCCGCGAAGTTGAACTCCGAGTTATGGAGGACGCCATGCACCTGACCCCAGAAATCAAAGCAGGTGACGACGCCATAGTTGAAATCCGGATAGGCGCCTTGCGTGGTGTCGCAGCGGATGCCCTCCCAGCGGAATTGTTTGTTCCGGCCATACACCGCAATCAGCGAGGACTTGTAATTGGAGTTTGCCGCGTCTGCCTTGACCTGGAATCCACGCTGCCAGAAAAACGTGCCGGCCTCTGGAACGTTCACGGCCAGCAAGGGGCCGGCCGTGTGGAACTTGTCCGCGGATGGCTTGTAGTTGTCGGTGATCGCGCATCCAGCCTGGACAGTCAGGTTAGGCGGAGCGTTGAGCGTGACCTGTACGGTCCACTTCGCTGCACCGAGGACTGGCCCGACGATGCGGTCGCCAGCCTGCACCTTGTTAAACGCGGCTTGCACGTCCACGGCTTCGCAGGATGGTAGCGCGATGTCAGCGGCGAACGCCGGCCGCAGCAGAAACACGAACGCGCAGGCAAATAAGAAGAACTTTCTCATGTGTTCACCAAATGTTTTGAGTTGGGCGGGGGTTATATTCCGATCAGCAAGTCCGGAGAGTGAAAGTGCTACGCAAACATGGCATCTGTTTCTGGAGTCCGCCATTGGGCCATGACTTTGTAATGCCAAAACCCGATCAGGTCGCCTGGAGCTTCCGCCCTGATCTCGACGACATAGGTCCTGCCGTGGATGAGTTCGACGCCGTCTTCGATGTTTCCGATGTAATCGCCGTTGCTGTCTGCAACGTAATCCAGTGTGAGTGGCCAGGTTTCCCCGGCCACATTCACCCCAGAGCGATCCTTGATCCACACCTTGACGTCAATGTTGTTCAGGTAGGCTCCGGAGCGCTCATCCTGCACTCCGGAGATGTTGACGGTGTGGTCGTTGCCAACCAGTAGAACGTTCATGACTAGGCGGCAGCCGCAGTGAAGGTCGCTGTGACCGAAAGCACGTCGTTGTCGTCGAGCGATTTTCCGCCGGCCGTGAATGCACCAGCAGCGTAAAGCCTGCCACCAGTGCCGGTATTGACTCCAGCCAGGAATGCCCCGCCAACGGTGCTGCCGTTCGCGTTGATGGTGAATGCCGCAGGCGACGCTCCGTTGGTGATGCTCTGGCTTGATGCGCCGGCGTCGACCCATGCAACACGGTTGGTCTCGTCGAACGCAGTAAACTCGGTCCATCCGGCGTGGGACGCAAGAGTATCAGCCGCGGCCACTGTCGGAGGGTCGGTCGTGATTAGACCCACAAACCAAGTGGTGTCCTGTGTGGCACCAGACAGCGTGACGTCCAGCAGGTCGTTGAGCCCTTGGTTGACGACGATGTTTTCCCATGCCTCATGCCACTTGTGTGCACCGCCACTCAGCAGCCTTTCGACTTCCTTGCGAACGATAGTCGGCAGCGTCGGCAGGATTCTCTGTGCGAACGTCACTGGGACGATCGCCGTGCCGATGCCGGATTGCGCTGGCGGCAATCCCATAAGCGTCCGGAACTTCGAAGGATCGGAAACTTTCAACGGACCGTAAGCGTCTGCGGTCCAGAGTCCGCGGACTCTTCCGAGGTTTTGGATGTCAGTGATGATCTTCATGGCTATTTCCCCTCCTTCACGGTGACTCCAGCAAGCGCTGCGTCGTATTCCTTCGCTGCGTCCTCCGCGATTCGTTTGGTTGATGCCAATCGCTCTGCCGCTACAGCAGAAGCCCGCTCGGCGTTTCTCAAAGCAAAGACCGCGTCGTCCAACTGGCTTTTCTTTGCCATGGCAACCCGCTCGGCTGGACTGAGGATCGGTCGACCTTTACGGGACATGGCGGCAATGTGTGCGGCAGCCTTCGCATTGTCTTTAACGTCGGACATTGGGGTTCTCCTTGTTGGTTGTTTGGGACGGTAACACCTATGGAATGCTCGGCACGCCCGCGAGAACGGGTTCCAGTTCCACGGATTCACTGGATATTGATGGAGCGATCGGATGGACTGTCGCCGCGATCCTTGCTGAAATCAGGATTGACGCAATGACCATCCGTATTTCAGATGGAAACGAGAAGGCGTCGCCTGCGATAACTCCCGCTGTGAACGTCGCAAGGTTCTGCAGGTTAGCTGAGAAGATGCTGCCAGCGGCAATCGCAGCAGCGATTTGAGATACCGCGCTGGCTTGCGCCGATACGTCCTCGCCGGCTTCAGCCGCGCTTTGTAAGACCCCGCTTGACGTCTTGACGCCATCAAGGAAACTGCCAGCATGAAAAGGCGCCGAAAGCGCCGCGAGCGTCACGGCGCGGCCCGACAGCACGACTCCCATAACACCGTTTGCGACCAGGACTGCGTTCGCAGCAGTCTGCGCAGGGAAGGATGCCCCTGCATTCGCTTGCGCCGTAAAGGCGGATGGCTGCGCCGCCAGGCCATCGAACTCCGCATCCGCAGTTGCTTGACCGACCAATGCCGCGATGGCGAACACGGCGCCAGAGAAAGATGCCGCCGCCGTGCTTTCTGCACTGAAGGAAGCAACCTCAACGCCTTCCGACGCAGCCTCGAATATCTCTGCGGCTTGCGCTGAGGACGAGAGCGTTGCAAATGCTTCAGCCAGCCCGGACTGCCCTACACCAGCCGAAGCAGGACCAATCAGGTCGCCCATCGCCGCCACCTGGCCAGCCCACGACTCTCCGGCAGAAATCCCTGCGGAGATAGCATCGGCGGCCTGAGCTATGGCCGCCAGGATCGCTCCGGCCTGCGCGGAACCTGTCAGGTCGGCCACCGTTGCGGCAGATGCCGAAAACTGGGCGGCGGCAGAACTGCCTTCCAGGATAGCGGCTGTGATCACCTGCTCCGCGTTGAATGCCTCGCCCGATTCAATGGCTTCAAGCATCGCGGCGACAGCCACAGCCGAACCAGAGTGCTGTGCCGCGGCGATCGCGCCGATCAGAAGTTCCGCCTGTGCTGCCACCGTCGACGCCCACGATTCCCAGGCAGACAGTCCGGCAACCAGTGCCGCATCGGCGTCGGCCAGCGCCGCGAAAAGTTCGTCGGCTTCCGCCAGTGCTGTCATTGTTTGCGCGCTCGACATAATACGGGTGTCCTGGTATCCAGCCCCCGCCGCTGCGGTAAGGTTCGCGAAGGTTGAAGCAACGGCGCTGAACGAAGCGCCTGATGTCATCACAGCAGTCAATGCCGCGACGGCATTCACAACAGCACCGAAGGACGCGCCAGCAGAGGATGCTGCTGTGAGTTCTCCGGTGTCGGCCTCCTCCGCTGGAACGCCGACCGGCCCCACCACGATACTGACGCGCTGGAGCCCTCGCGACTGAACGGATGGTGCGGGCCATCTAACGAACTGACTCATCTAACGCCTTGCCATTGCCACGTGCGCCAGCGGTAACACTTCAGTGAAGGATGCAATGGCCAACCCCGTATCGTCGTTGGCCGTATAACTGCAGGTAAAGTCGGAGGTGCCAGGCGTCGTCTGACGATCCACGCTTCCGAATTGTGCGGTGAAGTCGTGCGTGTGAATGTTGGTCATGTTCGCATTCGGTGTCGGTGCGGCAGCGCCGCCGTAATAGAACGCGCTGATGGTGACCGCCGTTCTGCCGAGGTAGCTCATCACCGCAGAAGGGTTCGAAATGTTCTGCTCAATGGCCTCCCTATCAATCACTTCGATGTTGTCGTTCCCGGTAAGGCCAAACACGACGAACTGAAAATCGTCGGTCGTTCCGCTGGCCAGATCCACGGAGACGGTCTGAGTTCCTGCCGGTATGGAATCCCCGCGCCACCAGATGTCCGCCCTGCCCGCTTCGGTTGCCGTGTCCGCAGCGGTGATGGCTCGAAACAAGGGAATGCCGCCATAGGTGATCCCGACAATGTGGTCCGTCGAGGAATCCGAGTGAATCGCGCAGACGACAATCCCTCTGGGCGTGGATGTTGGAGTGTAGTTGAAGGTATACGGGTCACTGGTATCCGTCCGGATCGACTCCGTTCTTGTCGCATCAACAGCAACCGCCATTTACTCCGCCCAGCGAAACTTCACAACGCAGATTTGGCCAGTGCCTACAGGCACAAAACCAATCCCGTTAGCCGTGCCAGCGGGGATATGAATGCCCCTATCGCCGAATGTAAGGATTACGCCGCCTCCGGCCGCTGCCGGCAACTGCACGCGCTCGAGTTCATCGCCGATACCGGCATCTGCCGAGTGGGTGTCAAACGACGTCAATGATGCAGCCACAGAGTCCGGCCATTCCTTAGCCTCGGTCTTGCCTGTTCCGGGAGTTCCAGCAGAAGTCAGCCGTACCAAAGTGAATTCCGCCGCAACGGCCGTCGTGTTGAAGATGTGTGCTTCCAGCAGCCATCCGCAGACGCTGGCGATCCCGTATATTGAGCCAATCGGTCGCGCAGACGTCCCAGCGCCTGTCGTTTTAAAGGAGGATCTATAAATCGCCACTGTGTTTTATCTCCATCTAAGGTTTGATTGAGTCACGCTGAGAAGTTGCGGCACGAAGACTGCGCCTGCGGCAGCCCGGAACGTGGCTATCGACTGCGCGGCTTCGACTGATGTTGTCCACGAGAACAGTGGATTTACTTCCGCTGCAGAGGATTGCACCAGGTAGGAAAAAGCGAGTCCGAAGTTGGTGGCCGCCTGATAGGGAATGTGGATTGGACTCGAGAATCCTGAGTTGATTCCAAGACCTGAAATTGTCCCGCCAAGGCCGATTGCGGTAACCAGTAATTCATTGTCTTCAGTTGGCGTCGTCGGCCCTGGCTGTAAAGATGTTGTCGGTCCACCCGTGGCGCCATCATTATTCTGATCGAAAGCCGAACTCAATTTGACTCCACTGAACCCGGCCACGATGAGCGCGTTAAACACCCCAGACCCGACCGTTTCAACCGTTAGCGGCGAAGACACATCAGGATTCTCGGCATAGTAAAGTCGAATGACCCCATTGTCCGGGGCCTCCCGGAGTGGCAATGGCACGTAGGTATTCACGCCATCGTCGGGCCCAGAAGTTAGCGTTCCTAATGAGTAATAAACATGGGCACAGACAATCAGTGACGCTCCGGCCATGTCTACTGGTCCAGCAGAGAGATTGCCGCTCGCGGCCGATGTATCCGAATCGATAAACGCAATGGCCATTTACTTATCCGTTACGCTTGAACCATTCGCGCTGTGCTGCGTCCAGCATGTCTCTAAACTTGTTGACCAATGCCGCGGTCTGCTCTTTGAGTTGGGCTTCCAGGACCAGTCCGTTGCTTTCGTACTGGTCTTCGATGTACTGACGGATTTGTCTAATCTCCAAAGCGAACGTTGAAAGCGTTCCTGCTACATTCGCTTCGTTTACGGCGAGGGCTTGAATCTGCTCCTGCATATGCCTGGCCTCCCTTTTCTGGTCTGCGATATCGTGCTTGATCCCGTCAGTGTCTTTCTTAAGGCTCTTTACTTCGGCATTGGTTCGACTCATCCACCAGATCATCGTGCCCGTCCACACCACGAGTGGAATCGACACAGCGGCCGCGATAGACAGATACTGATTCATTCGTTGAACCCCAGGGTTGCATGGATTTACGAACCGTTCCCCACTTGCATTTGCAAGTGCGTTTGCGAAATTAGCCGTTGGCCCCTTCAATTTCTACTGTGATGATTCCGACCTCGCTTGAGGTCTTCTCGTAACTGCGCAGCCACACGCCGCCGCTGGTGAAGGCTGCAAAGCCCGTGCCGTCGACTCCGTTGTTCAAGGCTTCGTCCTCATACAGTTCGAATGTTGAGGACGAAATCGACTTGGCGTAATAGAAGTCACCGCCGTTGGTTAGAAAGTTCAGATCGACCATGCCGCCGACGCTCGCAAACACAATTCTCGTCCCGTTCGTAAGACCGTGGTCCGCGTCGGTGATCAGAACCGGGTCGGTCTGGTCCGCGTCGCTGATCGCTTCCCTGCCGAAGTTCGCGTGGTTGTACAGCGAGTTGTCATCGTAGTGGAGCCCGCACTCGGTCCAGTTCCCGTTCGCTTCCGACGGATTGAACTGGCAGACATAGGAGTAATACGGGTTGGCTCCCGTGTTGTTGGCACCGGACGGGGTCTCCGTCAGGGTCTTCTTGAGGATCAGCGTGCCCATCGCGGTATCGGTGGCCGCCGGCGCTGTCAGGCTGCTGCCGACCGACAGCTGGTTGATGAAGCTGGTTTGTGCGGTGTGTCGGATGTTGTCCCGCGCGAGTCCGAGATTCGTGATCAGGTTGCGCGAGAAACAGCGCCTTAACTTTCCCGTGTGGATGTTGCGCATCACGAGTTTGATTCGGCCTTTGGTGCGTCGTCCTTCAAACGGCGACACGATCATGCGCGGTTGAATCAGCATGTTTGCTCCAGTTGTCTTTTTGTGGAAATTGTTAGGAGTTGAGCAGAATGAAATCTTCGACGCTGAAGCTGTTGTCACCGGGGACTTCATCAGGAACGATAATGTGTTCACTGATCCTGTATCCAGAAAGCCCGGGCAGCCCTTCGTTGCCTGAGGTCACCTTGAACACGTTCAGCTTCCCGCGAATCGTGGCCACGTCAAATCCTTGGCGCGCGTAGGTGTTCTGCGCCCATGTCGGACCAATCTGGGACTGCCGCGATGTGTTGATAGGGACTGCCGTTGTGTAAGGCGGATCCACGGTCTTGTAGGCGGCCCAATCCTGCTGGCCTGCTGCGCGTGTGCCAAGAATCACAATCAGCCGACCAGGGACCGCCGGATCGGGCCTGACGCCAATGGGTGAACTCAGGGTCTCGAAGGTATCCGGCGATGTCTCCGCGAGCAACGTCGCCCCAAGCGGGATATCGTAGGTGGCCTGCCCCGCAGTGCTGGTCGATTGCCAGATTTTAAGGCGCGGGGAGTTCTGAATCGAGATCGGCACGGCGGTATGGAAGATGCCGTTATAGGTGAAGGTGCACGGGTCTCCGTAGGCAAACCTGGGAACCAATTCCCCGGCAAATGTCATCTTGTGCTCGAAGGACGGCGACAGGATATTCAGGCCAGAAAGCAGCTGAGTGTACATATCCGCGGTACTGGCAGCGTCCGCCGGCTCGTCGCCACTCAGCATGAAGCGCACGCTGTCGTTCTCTTCGGCAATCACCCTGCCCACGCGCATATGGACCTTGCCAAGATAGGACGGGTCGCCCCAAGCCACGAACCAGTCCTGCGCGTACATGGTGTCGGGGTTACCGAGGTTGAACTCGGCCGACAGGTTGTCATCGTCGTCGATGAACTTGAACTTGGCGCGCATGTACTGGCCTGGCCCTGCGCTTCCCATCGTGCCCGTACCCGTACCGCGGTCGCCCTGATACATGATCCCGAACTGACCGGAAGGCTGGCGGACAACCACGGAAACCCCGCAATCAGCGTGAGAGTTCGATGCGATGAACTGCCTGTTAAGCGTGGTCCACTCCCTGGCTGCCAGGTCAAAGATGTGGCCGGCAACGCGGCCGGAGCCTCTCTCTTGCGTCGCGACGTAGACCTTGTTCCCGTACCGCTTGGCCTCCGAGGATTCAATGATGCCAATCGCTGGGAATACGCCATCGTCTACCGGCTCCTGTAGGCCATCGTCGCCGGTGACCAGCATGACCATCTTGTTGGAGCCCACTCGGTCATCGACAAAGACCTCGAAGACAAGCTTGGTCGCTGCGACGTACCAAGGCCCTGGCAGATGGTTCCACGACCAGCGGCCAATCTCGGCAATCTGGTCGACGATGCCAGGAACGGCGGGCCTGCGAATGGCATCCACGACGAAGCGCAATCGGTCATAGTCGTCGCGAATCCGGTATGGAATGAAACGCTCGCCGATCCATCCGCCGTCCACCAATCCGCCGTAATGGGTTACGAGGGAATCATTGGCGAGCTCCACTCGGTCCTGGACTATGTTGGTCGGCATGTCCAACTCGAAGCGAACCCTGTGCGCGTCATGGTCGCGCCAGACACCCCACTCGGTCGCCACTTCTAACCCGACGAGTGCGACTCGGACTGTCTTCAGGTGCAGCGTTTCTTCTTCGATAATCGGGTCGCCGTTCTCATCGAGAAGTGCAGCTTGGTCGGCAACGTTGTTGTAGACGCCCTCGCCCGCGAAGGTCCCCTCCGCCGTTTCCGCAAATTTGTAAATGATTCGGTTCCGCGTCTCCTGAGCGAGTTCTATCATCTCCGACTCGCGGAGAATGTGTAGGGCGTCACCGAAGCGGGGCGCATCCGCAGGAATATCCTCTGGCGTCATCTTCACATAGAACTGGTCGCGCCGATTCGGGAACCAGTGGACGTGCCGTTCCCCGAAGAGATGCGTTAATGCCGCCTCCGTCGTTGTCGTCTCCGTGATGGCCCAGTCGGCATACCAGCCACGATCTTCAAGCTGCTGGCGGACCACGGCCCAGGAATCGACGTGGTAGTTCGTGATGACCTGCTCGACGCGCTCCATGAAGTAGGTAAGCGTGAAGGCGTGATCGATGGCGTTCCGGCTAACTGTGTTGTGGGAGTGGAAAATTCCCCAGTCCCCGTAGAGGTTATTCCCGTGAACGTCCGCACTAATGTCTGCGCCATTCTGGTCGGATCCGAATTCAACGAAGGACATCTCCCACTCCACGCCGTTGATGATCATGGGAATGGGATCGAGGAGCGTGTATTCGGACTCGTCGACAACGCTGTACTCGTGTTGGTCGATTGCCTTGCGCCAGAGCACCACCGACTCAATCGGATGCCTGGCGACCAAGTAGCGATGGCTCAGCGTGTCAACGTGGATGAGTCTGATGGCGCCTTGGCCACCAAATCCTTCGCTGGAAACAATGCCGAAGATGATCTGCGCAAACGCCCCGCGGCTGGACGTTGGCATATTGGGAAACGTGTCGATATCGACAAGGCTCGGCATCTCCCGCTGCAGCCACTTATCCCTAAAATCGGAGATGTACAGCCGCATCCTGCCCGGCGGGAACTTGACGTCGGTAATGACGCCCGTTGCCGGCGTCTGGAACAGCGCCTCGACGCCACCGGCTGGCCCTATCCGGAAGTCCACCTTGCGATACTTTGGGGTCCGCGCACCGAAGGTCTTGCGGAAGTACTGGTCGGTGTCGTCATACTCGACAACCATGTCGCTAATGCGTGGCGGGCCTGTCGGCGGGATGGGAATCTCGCGTTCGCTGCCGCCCCACAAGATGACCTTGCCAGGGTGGTCGTGCAGTCCGTTGACGTGCAGGCTCGAGAACCCAAAAGAGTCGTCCTGGAAGTAGCCGTGGATGTGCGTCAGGATCACCATCTGATCGCTGAACGGCACCTGGAGGCCAGTAGTGGCACGGTCGGTCGATACGCGGGTATCGCGCGTGCTTACCTCGAAGGTCTCCAGCAGCGACACTGAGGCACGATCCGTTCGTGTTACCACTTCGCGCGCGGTAACGTTGACGGTCCCGATAATCGATACGGATGCGCGATCGGTGCGTTCGGCCACTTCGCGGACCGTCGGGGAAAGGACACCGATCAGTTGAACCGATGCGCGGTCGGCACGCTCAAACACGTCCCTGGCGATCAGCGTGTCGGAGCCAATGAATGTTCCGACAGGAACCGGGCCTCCGTAAACGCCGAGCGTCGTGATCTGTGTGTCCCCGACGTCACCACCGCCGCCCTCTTCCACGCTTGTCGGCTCATAGGCTCCGACGGCCGGGGGGTTCGCCCTGGTGGCACCATCGAAGTCCGTAGTAATCCCAGGGATCGCCACGCCTGCGCCGATCGCTGCGCTCCCTGACTGAAGATGGAAATCCTCGGAGCCCGCATTCACGAAGGACGGGTCCGATGTCGGATTGTTCGAAGTGACCGTTCCGCTGGCTCCACCTGCGTTGAAGACATCTCCGAGGTCCATTGTTCGGAAGATGTTGTTCTTGATGACCGTGTCTACTACGCTGCTGTCGGTCCCCAGGATGACGCCGTAGCCCGGCATGTTGTAGCAGGTGTTGTTGTAAATGGCATTGGAATCCGGTCCCGAGTAGTCCACCTGAATGGCGTGCTGGACGATAGGGACTCCGATCGATCCGCCGATGCCAACCCGGTTTCCGTTGAAAATCAGATTGTTGTAGATTCGGTTTCCTGCTCCACCTACAAGTATCTCTGCGCCGTTTGCCTCCTGACCATTCTCGAAGACACGGTTTTTCCGGATGATATTGTTGTTGACGCTTCCGACCTGCGAATACAGATGGAACCCATAGCGAGAATTGAAATGGACGTCGTTGCGCTCGAACAGATTGCCGGCACCTGACAGATAGACGCCATACCCCCACGACCCGCCAGCCCCGAACGTCGCACTGAAACCATTGGTATGAATATCGTTGCCGATGAATTCGTTATTACTGGCAAACACACCAAGACCGTTGAAGATCGCGTTCTTGATGACGTTCCCCTCGAATCGAATGTGTTCAGAGGGATACTCGACCGTGACTGTGCCGTTGACTTCGTTATCCGCGTCGAGGATGAAGTCTTTGAATGTCACGTATGACGGCCCGAAAATGCCGACCACGGAATAGGCGTCGGCGCTGCCCGTAGGAGCCTTGATGGTGACCGTCTCCCCTGTCGCGGCCATGATGGTGGTTGGGCTTCCCGAGCTTCCGCTAGGGATTCCAATCAACCCGTAGTGAATCAGTTCTTCATAGGTTCCAGTGTGGACAATGATCGTGTCGCTGCCGGATATGGCACCAAGGGCCGCGGTAATCGTCAGCTTCGCAGTGCCTTCGCTCAGGCCGTCGTTCGCGTCGTTGCCTGTCTTTTTGACGTAGTAAGTTGACACTTTATTTGGTGGCGGAGAGGTGCTTAGCCTGAGGTTGCGTGGCGGCTGCGGCGCCTGCAGCAGCGGCCAAAGTAGAAGGACAAGGTAAAGTCCATGCTTGAAAGGCATTTCCGTCTCTTATTTCCACGGCGGGTCAGATGATGGATCAGATGTGCTCATATGATGATGAACGTCGTCCCGTTCGCAGGACTTTCGTTAATTGATGTGTACGTAAAGTGGCCGCGGCCGCCGACCAGGGAATAGTCCGTGATGGCCACTGCGCGCTTGGCCACGGCGCCGGAGGTGAAGAGGATCACCCGACCGTTGAAGTGGTCCGCCGTTGCCTCGGTGATGTCGGAGGCTTCCAGTTCTGAAGTTGTCGGCGTGAATCCGGTGTTGTCGACGGTGCCCGTCTGTGTTGATCCGAGTGTCAGCCCCAGCGTGGTCGCGTAAGTCTTGATCAGCGCCAGCGCGCCGCCCGCCCTCTCGATCGAGAACGTGGCCGCCGGGAAAGTCAGCGTCTGTCCGTCTACAGTGATGGGCCCGACGAAGACTTGGTATTCGTGGCCGGCCGCATAGAAACCAGAGTCGGTATTGTCGGACAGGTCGATCACAATCATCTGGCCGCCGGTGATCGAATTGAAGCTGGTGGTAACAGTGATCCCGTTCGCCGATGTGCGCTCTGTCGCGCTGCCGTCTTTGAATATAACCACGTCCGCTGCCGCGAAGTTTGTGGTCGCGCTGGGTGCGCCAGTGGCCGCCGAGAATGACCCGAATGGGATGCATACCGCCGCGTGGTTGACTGGGAAATCGCCAAGGTTAATCATGAATTCAGTCTTCCTCTTGTGAGTACGCTATGCGCCAACGCCGGGCGAAACAGCGGACCGCCTACCGCGAGCTCGTCCGATGCCTCGAAGTTCTCAATGCCGCCAACTTCTGGCAGTGATACGTGATTGCAGATCCCGGCAATCCCGCACCTGAGCCCGGCCGAGATGGCGCTGTCGGTCAGGTCCGTGCCTACCTGGCTGCCTGCCACGAATGACTGAAGCGTGGTTCCGTTCACAACGAATTTGATCAAATAGAACGTTGCATTGTTGGCGGTATGCGCGTTGTCCTGGAGAGTCGTGATGGTTCCAGAAACACGCTTCCGGATACGAAGCAAATCGTCATCCGATCTCAGTTGAATATCGTAGTTGGTCAGCGTCGCTGAGCTGTCCTTCCGTGCAAACAGGCCGGTGAACATGGTGCCGGTGTTGTTCATGCAACTGCCCTGTACGTAATGGTCTGTTGAGGAAAGGTCTTGGTCTGCCCTGTAGTGGCAGCGATTGTTGTTAACGGAGGCGCACTCGGCGTAAACCTGCGTGTTGGTTCTGAAGAGCCCCTGCGCGTTGCCCTCGATCTTGTTCCACGTCCATCCGTCAGAGCTCGCCTGGCCGCTTAGGTCTACATGGTTTCCGACGTCGAATGTGTCGTTGATAGTGGTGGTCGGCTTGACTGGCGTTTCCTTCGGAAGGTCCGAAGGAATGAACACTTCGTGATTCTCGATGCCGTACTTGCGCTGCCAAACCGCCAGCATCTTGCGGTGCAGGTCGTTGGGCGTGTCTGGCGATTGCTTTACGGCGCGATAGTCGGCCTGCAGGACCTTCAGGATGTTCTCCCACTGCGTGCCGACGGTCGGGCATCGATAGGCGAAGGCAATTTCCCCGAGCTTGCATCGGATATTCCCGCTGCGATCCGGTATCAGTGGCGGACAGATCAGTCCCACCGACGGGTCGGAGTAGATGCCGAGCAACAGGTTGATCAGATCCGGCAACGTCGGAGCTGCGAGCGCCTCGGGGATCTGCAGTGCATTCTTCAAGGCATCGTTAGCCTTGGCGCTCAGCGAATCGTTGAAAGCTCCGGCCAGCAGCGTTTCACCCGGCAGCGGGTCGCGTGGCGTGGCGATCAGGGCGTAACCTTGCTGGACTTCTGGCGTCCCGCAGGATTCAAGGTTCCTCAGGTCGATGACGCGGTCACGCGAGTCTGGCGGCATCCACATCCCGCCCTCTTGGTCCGACCAGACAAACTGCCCGAGGATGTAGTTCAGAATACCTCCACGGGGTTAACTTCTTCTGAAGCGCGCATGGTCCAGCGGAACCACTGCTGGACTGTTCCATTGAAATGCGCTGGAAAGGTGTCTGGTTCGTAGCGGTCATCGTCCAGACGGATTTCCATGACGTTGGCGAAGTTGCCGTCGATCGTGAACCAGAAGGACCGGACAGGTCCGTCGGTCGCCTCGATGATGGCTTCGTATTGCGCCGACTGTTCCTGTGGATACTCAAAGGTGATCCCGGGCAGCAGTCGCCGTCGAAAGAGCTTGTTGCCGTAACGCTTGCCGCCCGTGGTCTCGTTGACGATCGCGTTCGTGTGGATGCCGCGCGTGCGCGATTCCCACCGGCCATTGCGCGGCAGCTGCGTCATGTCGCCAAGATCGCTCGGCTCTTCTAGGGACCAATAGGCTGGCATATTAGCTGGACATCAATGCTGGAACGACCTTGAGGACCTTGCGGCCGATGATTTCAGCGCCGCCGTGATGGTTGCTGGCAATCTTCGCGATGAAGTCGTCGTAGTTCTCCACTCGATCGATATTGAGGTTGATCTCGTAATGGTTGTGGGTGTCACCGCTGCCCGAAGCCGCATTATCTGACTTTCCGAGTATGGCCGCGATCGCGGCTCCCATTGATGGCCTTATCTCTGCGGATGCTTCGCCTTTGTTTGCGAAAATACCGGCGATCGCATCGGTGAATGACGAATCTTTCCGCCCGAACAACTTATCCCGCAGGGTTGCCAGAGGCATGACCACTTCGCCGGCGTGCGCCATGACGAGGCCGGACTTCTTCAGGAGACCGCCCAAAGCAAGACTCGGTATCTCTCCGGCATTCGCCGCAGGAATCGCCTTGGCAGAGAACTTTTCGACAGCCATGGAGAAATCCGAGACTGCGGTGGTGAACGGGGCGAAGTCGGGTCCACCAGAAGACGCTGCCGCATTCATCAACTGCCCAGTGGCCGGATCGATATAGCCAGGCGCTCGCTCAATGGCAAGGTGCGGAGCCAGATCGCGGAACCGCTCGGCGATGAACGCGTTCAGGTTCGACGACGCTCCGGCCGTGGCCTTGGCGAAGTTCTTGTCGACGCCGGACATCTGCGTCAATCGCGACTGAATCCCTTCCCATAGATTCGTGATGATCTTTTCTTTGTTGACCGCTCGGAGCTCCGGATCGTCGACGATGGACAGCACGGACTTGACGAAGTTGTTCTCCAGATCAGACAGCACGTCTTGCGCCTTCTGGCCAGGCTTCCAGCCGCCCTGAACCACGTCGATCACCTTGCCGGCAGCGTAAGCGTAGCCCTCGCCGGGTAGACTGCTCATCATGCCCTGCATCCCCTGCTGAGCGCCGCCTTGACCGCCGCCGCCGAATATCCCGCCGAGTCCCCCCTTGCCGAAGATGCGCTCCGACCAAGGCCCCTCGCCGCCAAAGATACCGCCAAGTAGACTACCGCCTCCGCCGACCGGACCTTTCAGCAAGCCTGGCATCTCCAAGCCACCGAGAACATTTTGAGTGATAATGTCAGTGACCGAATTTCCGCCGCCCTTTTTGCCTCCAAATAGTCCGCTCAGTAAACCACCCGCATTGCCGAGCAACCCGCCCAGCAATCCGCCTGTCGATTCTTCGGTGTCCTTCGTGGTCTTCTTCACGCCGAACAGCAGACCCGAGGCCCACTTGCCGGCCTCCTCGCCGAGACTGTGTAGCCCCTCCTTGATCGGCTTGAAAGCGCCATCTAGGAAGGATCTACCGAGAGACTTCGCAGTATCTAGACCAATGTCTTTCACTCGGCTGCCGAAGTTTTTGAAGTCGATAATGGCATCGACAATGCCGTCGGAGATGCTGGCGAACGTGTCGCCCCAACTGCGCTCCAAGTTCTGCGCGCGCGCTGCCTGGTCGAGCGTCTTGCGGGTCAGGCCGTCGAGCCCGACGCCGAGTTCCCGGGCCCGCTCGAGCACGTCTTCCATCCGAACGCCGAGTGCCGCCTCGATCTGCGCCGTGGTTTTACCTTCGCGCTGCAACCGGACCATGTCGGCCGCCAGCTGCCGGACTTCGTCGGCTTGTTCTGTGATCCGGTTGGTGATCTCGCCACGGCGCCGGATCTCGTCGATCTGCGCCTGCGCTGCAGGACTACGCTTGATCTCAATCTCTGCCCCGCCAAGAATGTCGGCGGCAGGTCCCATCTTGCGGAAGGCTTCTCGCTCTTCCTCCATCTTCGTGGTGACTTCCGCCCATCCAGCAGCGATCCCAGCCTGCGCAGCCTGGACTTCCTTCATCCAGGCGACTTGCTTGGCAAGGTCGAGGACGCTCTTATCAATCTCGAACCCGTGGTCGCGCTGCGCCTGGGAGGCAGCAAGGATCTGGTCGCCATAGGCGTTAATGATGTCGGCGTCCGTCACGCCCTTGACTGTGGCGCGGATGTCTTTTAGTTTTTGGTGCCACTCGTCTGCAGGACGCAGCGTGTCGCTGAACGCTTCGCTAAGCGCCTTGAGTCGCTTGGCCTCTTGATCGGCCTCGTCGCCTAGCCCACCCAGCGCTCCTGCGCCTCCCGGCTTCTTCTTCCGCAGTTCGGGGTTGCCCTTTTCGAATGCCTCGAGTGCCGCGCCTGACAGTGTTGGCGCCAGCCGTTCAAACTGTTTCGAGGATGGCGGGATATACGACTGCAGTAAGTCGCTAGCTGCGTTGAGTCCTTGGCCTATCGCGCGAACTGGAAGGAATCCATTAATGAAGGAATCCCACGCAAGTTGAGCGCGTTCGCTTTTGGAACTGAAAGAGTCCAGCCATTCGCCTATTTGCCTAAAGAATCCAGAGATTACCGGAAGATCAGAAACTAGAGTGTTGACGCTGCTGGCAAGATCGGAGAAGAACGTGACGACTTCACGCGCGACGATCTTGGCCCAATGGCCGGCTAGCTCTGAAACGACAGAAATGAATCGCTGAAACGCGGCAGCCGTGTCCATGACGACCTTCGTGTATCCGGTCCAGTCGGAGATTTGCTTGGTCAGGTAGATGGCGCCGATGAGGCCACCGACCTTAGTAATCACAGGCAGCAGTTTGGTGAAGGCGGTGCCGACCGCGGACACCTTAGCCCCGAGAAGAGTGAATAATGCAGATGCCGTGCTCGCCGACTTTCCAGCGGTTAGCACCTTTGCCTGCGCCAGACTGATACCTGCCGATGCTGCGGCAATTTCGGCCGCTGCCAATGCCGGCGCGGCTTTTGTCGCCGCGACTGACGCCGCGACTGCTGTCTTGTATGCGATGACCGAAGTCATCGCGCTCTTGAACCCTCCAGCGATCAGCGACAGCCCGGAGACAACTTTCGGCGCCATCGTGGCAACGCCAGAGAGTCCGACCAGGAGTCCCCCGGCTCCAACAAGCGCGGCTGATGTCTTCGCTATCGCTAGGGTCAGTTCTGGATGGGCCTTGGTCCACTTCGACGCCGCCGCGATCCAGTCGTTCGCCTTGTTAACGAGTTCTGTTAGCTGAGGCAGGAGTGCGACGCCGACGGCATTGGCAAAGCCCTGCATCGCCGCCTTGGTCTCAGCAAGCGAATCGTTGAACTTGTCGCCGAGTTCGGCCTCGGCCCTGGACATGGAAATGCCGAACTTGTCGGCCTGCTCCCTGGCCCTACGGAAACCTTCCGAGCCTTCGTTCAACAGCGGAATCATTTCGGCGCCGGACTTACTGAATGCCCGCTGCGCCAGCGTGGTCTTAAGGGCGCC
>Ga0137457_1000037_pt1 | contig 37422 bp, 62 predicted proteins | sample EasRivERMGT630_2_FD_102321 | JGI IMG/M metagenome (GOLD analysis project Ga0137457, IMG submission 102321) | Soil microbial communities from meander-bound floodplain in the East River, Colorado, USA - East River MetaG ERMGT630_2 | ecosystem: Environmental > Terrestrial > Soil > Floodplain ...
CCTGTCGTCGCTTTCTCTCGCAGGATCGCCGGATAAGCCCCTGACCAGGGGAGATACCGGCGAGTTAGTTCTACGTAGAACTAACTCGCCGGATGGTTCGCCGGAGGATGGCCGGGTCGAGCCTTGGTTGGCGTCACCGCTGGTAACGGGATGTGAGTCGTATGGGCCGGCGGTCGCTGAGTGGGCGCGCCGGCATTTCCGGTCCGGGCGGAAGCCGTGGGAGCCGATGCCGTGGCAGGAGATCGCCCTCGACCGCCAGCTATCCCACGTCGATGGTGTGTTGTGTCACAGCGAGGCGTTGACGTCGACGGCTCGGCAGAACGGGAAGTCGACTGGCGGGATGCGGGCGTTGATCGGCTGGTGGCTGACGGAGATGTGCAAGATCCGGGGGGAGCCGCAGAACGTGTTGGCGGTGGCGAACAAGTTGGAGGTGGGGTCGCGGATCATGTTCCGTCCGTTGGTCCCGATCATGGAGAGCATGTATGGGGCGAAGGTGGTGCAGTCGTTCGGCCGGGAGGAGATGACGTTGGAGTGTGGCTGCACGTTGGTGTTGCAGTCCGATACCCCGTCGTGTGGGCACTCGTTGACGAACGACCTGGTCGTGGTCGAGGAGCTGTGGGACATCTCACAGGTGGCCTACGACGACGGGATGGTGCCGACGACGGTGGCGACGTTCTCGCCGTTGGTGTCGTCGTGGTCGACGGCTGGGACTCAGCGGTCGGTGGTGATGCGTCGCCTGCGGGATGTTGGCATCGCGGCGATGGATGCGGGGGAGCCCGGTTCGGTGTGTTTGTCGTCGTGGGAGTTGCCTCGTGGTGTGGATCCGTGGGATTTTCGGTGGTGGCGGTATGCGAATCCGGCGTTGGGTCGGACGATCACCCTCGAGCGGTTGCGAGGGTTGGCGGTGTCAGCGAAACCGGAGGCGTTTCTGCGTGGCCATCTGAACAGGTGGGTGCCGACGGATAAGCCGTGGTTGCCGATGGGTGCGTTCGACAAGATGAGGTGGCCTGGTGTCGCGGCCTGAGTCGATGCCGGCCCTTGTTGGCGGTGTGTTGGCGGTGGAGCAGTCGTTGGATGGGGGGACGTTTGTCGGTGTGCGGGCCGCGCCGCTGGCGGACGGTCGGCTGGGTGTTGAGGTGGCGTTCATGGCTCGAGCGGAGTCGGATGCGTGGGCGCGGGTGGAGGCGATCATGGAGGACAGGCAGGTGGCGCTCGCTGTCGGCGCGACGTTGCAGTTGCATGTTCCGGTGGCGTTGACGGCTAGGTCGCAGTCGGTGGGGCAGGCTGAGCTCGGGAAGGGTGCTGGGTTGGTCCGGTCGATGATTTTGGCCGGCAAGGTGGTGCATCGTGGTGAGCAGTTGTTGGCGGAGCATGTGGATCGGTGTGTGCCGGTGACGTTCCCGTCGGGTGGTCAGGCGCCGTCGCAGTCTCGGTCGCCGGGTCCGATTGAGTTGGCTCGTTGCATGATTTGGGCTGTGGCGTTGGCGTCGAAGCCGCAGGCTCGGAGGGTGAAACCGCGGATCGTGTCGTCTACGGCGTAAACCGTTTCGTCGGTTCTTCTATCTCTGTTTCGGAATGGTTGGTAGCGGCTGTCAAATGACAGCGATGTAGTGCAGTCTTGACCCTGCATGAGGTTGCTGGATCGGATCGTGGACGCTGGGCGTCAGGCGCATATCGCCATGACTGTTCTCCCTGATCCGGTTGAGGCGTCTTTGGGGACGATGACGGTGCAGCAGTCGTACGCCGCTCGGCGGGGTGACTGTGTCGATGCGTTGTCGAACCTGTATTCCCGTGGGCTCGCCATGTCGATTCCTACGTTGCGGCGGGCTCGTAACTTGCACTGCTCGCTTGTTGCGAGCCTGCCGCTCACCCTCTGGCAGCGCATGAAGCTCGGCGAGGATCCACGCGAGCTCGAGCCGTACTCGTGGATGGAACGTCCCGACCCGGACGCGACGCTGGAACACATTTTGGCGTGGACGACCGATGATCTGCTGTTCCACGGTCGGGCCTTCTGGAAGGTGACGGGCCGGTACCCGGCGCAGGGTGGGCTCGGGTTTCCGGCTTCGTTCAAGCGGATGCCGAAGGATGAAGTGACCGTCGGTCGGGACGGTGTTGTCCGGTGGAAGGGTGTTGAGGTCGCCCCGGCGGATGTGATCCCGTTTGTCGGGATCACTGACGGTGTGTTGTGCGACGGTGGTCGGGCGATCACTACGGCGCTCCAGTTGGAGGAGGCGGCTGAGCGGTACGCCGACGTGGACATACCAGCCGGGTTCTTGGCGCAAACCGGCGGTGAGCCGCTCACCGATGATGAGGCGCTCGACTTGGTGAACAAGTGGCAGGCGGCTCGCCGGCAGCGGACAACGGCGTATGTGCCGGAGAACGTCGAGTTTCACGAGTCAGCGTCGAACCCGGAACGGTTGCAGCTCGTCGAGGCCCGCCAGCACAGCGCGCTGGAGATGGCCCGGTTGATGGATACGCCGCCGTGGACGGTGGGCGCCCCATCGAACAACTCGCTGACCTACACGAACGGGCAGCAGTCCCGGGCGGACCTGATCGATTTCGGCACCCGCCAGTTCATCGACGTGATCGAAGCGACGTTGTCCGGTCCGAACGTGACGCCTCGCGGTGAGTACATCCGACTCGACCTCACTGAGTGGCTGCGTAACCCGTTCAACGAGGGGACCGCGTCGGGCGGGTCGCAGAACCGGAGCGGCGCCGCGCAGGCTGAGGCGTCGAGCCCGCGGGAGATCGCTGAGCTCATCCAGAAGATTTACCTCGGTGTCGGCAAGGTGCTCTCCGCTGACGAGGCGAGGGACATTGCTAACCGTGCGGGCGCTGGCCTGTCCGGCGGCTTCAACCCGGAGGGTGCAGCGTGACCGAGATGATTAGGGCAGCAGTGCGCGGCGTGAAGATCGTGGAGGCTGCCGAAGGTGGTGACGCCGGCGATGGTCCCGCCCGTACCGTCGCCGGCGTCGCCGTCCAGTACGGCGTCACGGGACGTGTGTCGAACGGGTGGCTTGTCCGGTTCGAGGCTGGGTCGCTGGGCGATCCTGACTCGGTGAAGTTGTACCGCGACCATGAGTACCCGATCGGGATTGTCGCCTCATGGGAGGACGACGAGGACAGCCGGTCGATCGTCGGGAAGATCAGCCGGTTTCCCCGTGGCGATGAGGCGCTCGCTCTCGCCGCGGACGGTGTCCTCGATTCGTTCTCCGTCGGTGTGCAACCGCTCGAGTACACGTTCGAAGCGTCCGACGAGCATCACGGCGAAGAAGTGCTCGTCGTCCACAAAGGGTTGTGGGCGGAGACGTCGTTGCTTCCGTTCGGAGCGTTCCCCGGGGCGAAGGTCACGAAGGTGGCCGCGTCCGCTGTTCTCACTCACCCATCCAACATCAAGGAGGCCCCAGTGGCTGATACCCCCGTGGTCGAGGCCGCTGAGGCCCCGCCCGTCACCGTTGTCCCGATGACCGACCCTGCGCTCCCGCAGATCGCGGCGTCGCTCGAGAAGCTCACCGAGCTGGCGAACCGCACCTACGAGCAGCCCGCCACCGTCCCGGCTGGTATGCCCACCCCGGACGCTGATCCGTTCCTCAACGCCGGTGAGTACACCTTCTACTTCCTGCGAGCGAAGAACGGCGACAAGGCCGCGATCCAGCGGATCCAGGCTGCCATGCCGAAGCTCGACATCGAAGCGGCGTTGACCACGGTTGGTACGACGACCCATTCGGGGATCGTTCCGCCGGCGTACACCACCGAGATCCTCGGCAATCTTCCCGTGTGGACCCCTGCTCTCGATGGGATGGTCCGCCACGCTGCACTCCCCGAGAAGGGCATGTCGATCATCAAGCCGCGGTGGACCGACCTGCCGGAAGGCGACTGGTACCCGACGGAGAACGCCGAGCCGGCCACCGACGCCACCGCGATTGGCACCGAAACGGTGTCGGTCCTCGCGTGGGCGCACGCCATCCGCGCTTCGATCGCGCTAATCGAACGGTCCTCGTTCGGCGGGTACGCACAGGCGTACTTTGATGCGGTCGGCATGTCGTACCTGTCCGACAAGGAGAAGCTCGTGGTTGACACGATCTTCTCCGAGGCGACTGCCTCCGTGAGTTTCACGCCGAACACGACGACCCCGCTCGTGTCGATCGGTGAGCTCCTCGAGGATCTCGTTGACAACCAGTCGGACGTCAACGGCAACTTCCGCGGTTTTCGCCCCGACTACGTTGGTGTGTCGGCCAACGAGTTCGCGCAGCTCATGCGGACCGAAGGGGTGTTCCAGTGGGCGCAGGGTTCGCTGCTCATCCCCTCGCTCGAAGGGGCACTCTCCGGTTTGCAGATCGTGCTGCTGCCGACCCGCCCTCCTGGCGACTACGTCATGGGTGCCCGCGCTGCGACACTCGTGTACGACCAGGCGAACGAGACGGAGCTTCGGGCGGAGATCCCCTCGACGATGAGCATCGAGCTTGGCGTCATGTTCTTCACCGCCGTGGACGTCGAGTACCCGGACGCCATCGTCAAGGCCACCTTCGGTTCCTGACCGATGACCGTCACTTGGGCGACCACAGATCAGGTCATCGAGTTCCTCGGCGCTGACACCGTCGAGGTCGATGATCCGTGGCTCGTCCAGGCGACCGCGGCAGCGAACCAGTGGTGTTTCGATCAGCGTGTCGCCGCCGGCTACTCCGATGGGGAGTCGGTGGCGCCGCACGCCGGGTGCGTGTCAGCGGTCGTGGAGTATGCCGCGATGGAGTTCCGGCGGCGAGGCGCGATCGATGGGTTCGCAGGCGACGCTGACCTTGGCGGGTTTACCCCGTCGCAAGGGCTCACCGTGTCCGCTGTGAAACGGCTTCTCGGTGTGCCTAAGCCGATGGCTGTCGCATGACGACCGACATTTCACTTGAGGCTGACGAGGCGCTCGGCTCGCTCCGCGTTGATCTCATCGCCAAGATCGAAGCTGGTACGACCGGGTTGAAGGTGACCGCCGATCCGGGGCAGATCAACCCGCCGTGCTGTCTTGTTGGTGTCCCATCGATCGAGCAGCTCGCTCGGCTTGCCGGTACACGGTGGGCTGTCGAGGTGATCATCCCGGTCACGTTGTTCGCCCCTCCGCCGGCGTCGCCTTCGTCGATCAGTTGGCTTCTGCGGTATCTGCTGCCCGTGATGCGGATCGTCGGCGCTACGGAAGCCGCACCGTCGTTCTTCGACAACCTCGGCAACCCCACCATCCCCTCATATCCACTATCGGTGCGTAAGCGCCTTTCGATCCTGGAGGACGGATCATGACCACCACAGTGCAGGACACCGCGCCTGTTTTCTCCAACGTCATCGTCACGTTCGACGGGGTTGACGTTGGTGCGTCGATCACCGCCGCGACGATCGAAACGGACCAGCCCATCTTGGAGCTGCGGACCTTGTCCGGGGTTCGCAAGTCGGCCGGTCGGGCCAGCAAGAACCTGGTGCTCGAAGGCGCTCAGGACTGGCATGAGGTGCAAAACCTCACCGAGTTCCTGCGTGCCAACTCGCAGACGGATGCGACGCTGGTCATGACGTGGACCGGTGCGAACGGTGAGACGTCGGCTCGGACGATGACCGTCACGTGCATCGAGCCTCAGTGGGGTGGTACAGCGGATGAGATCGCCGCGTTCTCCGTGACTCTGCCGATTACGGGTGTGGTCACGGTGACTGACTCCGTCGGCTCGTAAGGCGGTGGCCACGTCAAAGACGGCGGCAGGGTTCGCTGGGCGGATCACCCGTCTGGCGAAGGTGGTGGCCGAAGCGCCTGAGAAGGCTATTCGTGAGGGTGCCGAGGAAGCGAAGCGGTCTGTCGACTCCCGAATCAAGGCGGCGGTCGGTGGTGACATGACGATTTCGGGAGCGAAGGCGAAGATCGGGTCACGGGTGACGATGGTCGGCGGTGGCGCTACGCCGGGTGCGCTTGTCGCGGCGACAGGTCGGGCGTTCGGCTGGGTCGAGTTCGGCACCCATCCGCACATCATCACGTCGAAGCGTGGCGGTCGTTCCAAGCGTCGTCGTCAAGCATCGGTCGCAGGGGCGGCACTCGTGTCGGCTCTCACCGGTCAAACCGTCACGTCTGGCGTGTCGGCGCCAATCAGGATCCCCGGAGCGGCGCGTGGATGGCGGCAGTACGCCATCCACAAGGGAAGCAAGGGCAAGGAACCGTTCCAGGACGGTATCCAACGGTCGGAGGCGAAAGTGGTGCAGTTGGTGCGGCGCGAGGTGTTCGGTGCTGTGAGGCGTGCGGCATGACGCCGTGGCAGATCACCTACAACGATCACACGTGGACCGATGAGGACGTCGCATTGGCACATGTCGCGGTCGTGTCGACGCTCCTGGGGGGCGACTCGTGGGAGGACGCTGAGCCGTGGGGCGGTCCTCAACGTCTCGGCGCGTGGATCACGGTCCTCGAGTCGGCGGCGACCGGTCGACCGATGGAAGACGTCATGGTTGAGGTGCAACGGTTGTCACTCGTCGCGCTTGCCGGGATGTTGACGCGGCGAGAGGTCGTGAGGGTCGCCTGATGGCTCTCGGGTTGGGTGCGTCGGAGAAGCTCCAGTTTTTGATCACGGCTGACGCCGATCAGGCTGTCAAAGCTTTCAAGGCGACCGGTGCCGCAGCGGAGAAGGAACTAGGAGCAGCCGAAAAGCGGATCGACAAGGTTGGTCGACAGCTCACCGTGTTCGGTGCTGGTGCGCTCGCCGCGGCCGGCATTGCGGCGAAGGGGCTGTCGATCCTCGGGAACGCTGCCGGTGACCTCAACGAGACGCTCGCCGCTACCGACGTCATCTTTGGTGACGCATCCGATTCGGTCGAGAAGTTCGCCCGTAACGCCGCGAAGAATCTTGGACTGTCGACGAAGGCCGCGGCGGAGGGTGCCAATACGTTCGGGACGTTCGGCAAGTCGGCGGGGCTCGCCGGTGAGGATCTGGCCGGTTTCTCAACGGAGATGGTCACGCTCGCCGGTGACCTCGCTTCGTTCAAGAACACGTCGCCGGAGGAGGCCATCCTCGCGATCGGTGCGGCTCTGCGTGGCGAGTCGGAACCGATCCGCCAGTACGGCGTTCTCCTCGATGACGCCACGTTGAAGCAGCGGGCGATGACGCTCGGCATCTATGAGGGCACCGCTGCGTTGACCCCGCAGCAGAAGGTGCTCGCCGCTCAAGCCGAGATTCTCGCTCAGACCTCGGACGCTCAGGGTGATTTTGCTCGTACGTCGGATTCGCTCGCGAATCAGCAGCGCATCTTGTCAGCCGAGCTGGACAACTTGAAGTCGTCGCTCGGGCAGGGTGTCCTGCCGGTCATGCAAAAGTTGACCGGGTTCGCGACGAGTGCCGCCGGTGCGTTCAACAGTTTGAGCCCGGCTGTGCAAGGTCAGATCGGCTCGTTCGCCGCGTACGCCACTGCCGCGATTGGTGTTGTCGGTGCGTTGTCGCTCATAGCGGGGCAGGCCATCAAGTTGAGGGACAGGTTCACGGTCATGGGTGACGACGGTGAACGGTCGTTGACGAAGATCGGGAAGGCAGCCAAGGCGGCTGGTATCGGGTTCGCAGCGTTCGCCGCTCTCGACATCAGCGTGGATGTCATCAACAGCCTGACGGGTGCGACGGACAAGCTGACTCGAGCGCTCGAGGATTTGCAGTCCGCTAAGGGTGACGAAGCGATGCGAAAGTTCCTCGAACTGCTCGCGTCGTCGTCCGTGTCGAACGCTCAGGGTGCGCTCGGCAAGGTGTCCGTCAACATCGAGGATTTCAACGATCTGCTGCGCGAGTCGCCTGCCGCCGGTAAGAACTTCATCGAGCAGTTGGAGCAGATGACGGCGACGACACCGGAGCTCGCTGGCACGGTCGCCGCGTTGCGCGCCGAGTACGAGGCTTACGTGAAGACGGCAGCGACGATCGCTGACAAGCAGTCCGAGGTGAACGCCGAGATTGAAGGGGCTCGTTCGTCGACAGAGGGACTCGTCGGGCCGACCGATGAACTGGCAGAAGCGCAGCAGACGTCTGCTGACGCCGCCAAGGAGCAGGCTGAGGCGCTTGAGCTGGTCAACGAAGCAGCGCAGACGATGCTCGACGCCTTTCTCACTCTGCCCGACGCGATCGACGAGCATGCTGAGGCGTTAGCTGAGCTCGTCGATGTAAACGTTCAGTTCAACAAGGAACCGACCGCGGAGAACTTAGCGAAGGTCGAGGGGGCAGCGAAGAAGCTTGCCGCGGCAGACACCGCTTTAGCGAGGGCGACGGCCGAGTCCAACGGCAGCATGTTTACGCAGAAGGATGCCCTCGACGCCACGAACTCATCGCTGCTCAAGCAGGCGGCGAACATGCAGGGTCCCGCTAAGCAGGCGATCTTTGATCGGATCGCGGCGCTCAACGGGATTCCTGACACTGTGATCTCTGAGATCAAGGCGCTTCTCGATGCTGGCGACATCGCTGGGGCTGAAGCCAGGCTCAACTCCACCAGTCGTTCGCGTGACGCGGCGATCCGGGCGGAGGCCACGAACGTCGGCTACACCGAGCAGCAGCTAGCGAACCTGGCTCGTAACCGGCGGGCTATCATCCATGTTGTTGCCAGCCCGGGTGGCACGGGCGGGCTGACGGGTGGCGGTGCGGCGCAGGGAGGCGTACAGCGGTTCGCTCAAGGCGGAGTCGCGCTCGTCGGTGAGCGTGGCCCGGAGCTCGTCGGTCTTCCCGACGGCGCGCACGTCATGTCGGCCGAGACGATCAAGAACGTGGTCGGCAAAGACGTCGCTCGTGAGGTGCGACATCAAGTGGCGATCAACCTTGGGCAGTTGCCGCGGCGGCATGACCGGCGTGCTCAGGATCACATCATGGCGAACATCCGGCGGTACGTCCGCAGTAACGGCCAGCAGATTTCAGGCCGGTACTGATGGCCACGACCCGCACCCTGCCGACGTTCCGAGCCGCAGCAACGAACAATGACACGGGCACCACAACGCTCGCTGTCAACCTCCCCACCGGTACGCAGGCAACCGACTGGCTCATCGCGTCGATCGTTGTCCGTGACGACCGAACTGTGACAACGCCGTCCGGGTGGGCGCTCTACATCTCCTACAGCGCGCTGCCTAACCCCGGGTTCACGCACTACATCTTCGCCCGGGTCGCGGGTGCTGAGACGAGCCCGGTGACGTTCACGGCGGACAGCTCGACGACATGGTCCGGGTCGATGGTCGCCTTCTCGAACGTCTCGTCGATTCTGATTACCGACGCTGCAGTAGATGGATGGGGCGGACCGGACGCCAGCGGGTTCCTCTCAGCGCCGGTGTCGCTCACTTCTGGTGAGGCGACCACAGTCGGGGAGGCGCCGACGCTCGCTCTGTACTTCGCTGCGTCGCGTGCCGAGATCACCGTCACATGGACAGCCCCTTCCGGGTTCACGGAGCGGGTTGACACGTCGCTCGGTTCGACGACTCTGCGGTTCTCGCAGGTTGTCGCTGAGGTGTCCTACGCGACAGCTCCGGTGCCGTGGAGCGCGACCCCTTCAGGTGTTCACAACAAGGAAGGGTCGGCGTACCTGCTGCTGATCGGGACGACGGCATGGGTGCCCGATGTCAGCGTCGAGAACACGATGTCGCCTCAGTCGGAGATCGTGCCGTTCTACGACGGGTCACACGTCGTGTGGGCCGGGTGGAACGGTGGGGCGCTCGTCGTCGAGGTGAACCTTGGCGGGTCAGCGTTCCGGCTCAACGACGACGTCTTCGGTCGGCTCAACAGCGCTCGGCTCGGCCCATCAGCCGACGGGTGGGTCGATCTGGGCGCCGACATGACTGATTTGGAGATGACGGTCGGCGCGACGCAAGACGATGGTGTCCTGTCCCGGTTCGAGGCTGGCACGCTCAGAGTCGAGCTTGGCAACTGGGATCAGAAGTTTGACCCGCTCAACGCCGCCGGCCCGTACTACCAGGATCTGCACGTCGGGACGAAGGTACGTGTAGCGGGCACCCAATATCAGTACCTCGTCGACACGCACGACCCGGCGCTCGACACGCTCGGAACATCAATGTTCATGCTGTTCGTTGGGCGTATCGTCGACTTCACAGCGGACGGCTACGCCGACGAAGACCCTCGGGTGACGTTCTACGTCGAGGATGCCGTCTCGGAGTTCGTCGCCTACGACGCCGCTGAGCAGGACCCTGTGGGCGCCGGCGATGACCTCCTGGAACGCATCGAGAGGATCACTGAGGGCATGTCGTGGGACGGGATCGTCGGCGCTGATGATCCGCACCCGGAGTGGCCGGACTGGGCGACGTTCCAAGCGACGACGATGGCGCAACCGGCGTGGACCGAGATGCTTCTCACTTGCGACGCGGCTAACACCATCCCGGTTGTCCGTGGTGATGGTGTGCTGGTCATCGAGCCCAGTTCGCCGGACACGTCGATTTATGGGCTTGTTCCGTTCGGCGATCCCGACGGCGACATGGTCGGCCTCGACTCAGCTGACCTCGCTTACGGCATTGAGCAGGTGAAGAACATCATCGACGCCGCGCAGGTTGGCGGTTCGGTGCAACGGTTCATCGATTCGACCTCGGCAGCTCCGGGCAGGTACGGGCCGAGGGCGTGGAAGCGCACTGATCTGCCGTTGCAAACCGATGAGCAGGTCGCCCGGTTCGGCACGTTCGTTCTCAACCATTCCAGCGAGGCTGCGCCGCGGATCACAGCCATGTCGGTCACACCACAGGTGTACGGCTTCGACCCGTACCACGATCAGCAAACCTACCTGTTCGGCGTGCCGTCCGGTGGGCCGGTCGGTCTGCCTGTGTGGTGGACGCTCAACCGGATGGTGGCGCTACGTCATGATCCGTTCACGATTTGTGAGGTGTCGTTCATCCATCCGCACACCGGGTCGATCGTTTCGCAGCGGGTGATGGTGCGAGGCGCTTCGGTTGTCATCAATGATGACGTTTGGGAGTTCCGGTTCACCACAACGAATGTCGATTCGTGGTTCGACATTTGGACCCTCGCTGATCCGTCCGATTCGCTCGAGGACGCCGAGCTGTCCCGACTTTCCCGCGGGCACCGGCTCGCGGCTGCCTAAGGAGGCACTTGAATGCCGTTCAAGGTTTGGGTGCCAGGCGAACGAGTCGATGCTGACGCGCTGCAAGAGAACATTCAGGATCAGGTGGTTGCCGTGTTCGCGTCGACAGCGGCTCGTGACGCGGCGATCACCTCGCCGGCTGAGGGGATGACATGCAAGGTCACTGGCGACGATCGGGAGTACACGTACACGGGGAGCGCGTGGACGATCACCGGGTGGCATGCCGCGGCTGGGCGTGTCGGCGGGTCATGGTCGCGAGGAGCGGCCCAGTCGATTCCTGACGCGGCGAACACCAATGTGTCGTGGGATACGGAGGCTTTCGACTCGGGCGGGTTCCTCGCTCATCATGCGACGACCGGTACGACGTTCACTGTCCCATCAGGGTCGGGTGGGGTGTACGGGTGGGGTGTGGCCCTGGTCATGGCGGCATCCCCGACGATCGGGGTTCTCAGAGTGATGAGGAACACATCGGAGGTGTTGGCTGCCACCAACATCGACGCGTTCGCGGCTTTCAGTGTCGGCGGCACGGTTCCTTTAGGTGCAGGCGACACGATCGTCTCGGTCGTCTACCAAGATTCGGCAGGAGCGATCAACCTCAACTCGGGGACGTTCCACATCTATCGGATAGGGCTCTGATGGGCGATGCCTAGGCTCGACGGGGTTGATATCTCAGCAGCGCAGACCATCTCCGACTCGACGCTCATCCCACCGCTGCGGTTCATGATGATCCAAGTCGGTGCCTCGTGGGAAGGCAACCGGGCGTTAGGTGTGAAGCGCACCAACTCGAAGCTTGCCAGCCAGGTGGCCGTTGCCCGGGCTCGTGGCTTCCCGGTCATTTGGTACATCGTCTTTGTCGGGGCGAACGGGGGGACGCTCGACGCACAGCTTGATCACTGGTTAGGTGTCATCGCCGCTGTCGGCGGGTTTGGCCCGCATGACGGGATGATGTTCGACAACGAGTACAAGGAAGCCCGGTCGCATGGCCGTCCGGCGATGAACGCCGCGATGGATCGTGCCCGGTCTTTGATCGGCCGGGCGACGGTGCTCGATTACGACTACGTCGACGGGTTGAAGCAGTCGCCGTCGTGGACTGTGAAGTGGTGCCCGTACTGGGGATCGAACCCGGGCAGCGAATCGATGCGAGCACTCATGATGGACCGGTTCGCCGTTGTCGGTCCTGGCGGGTGGCAGTGGGCTGGCGACACGGGACGATGCCCTGGGTTCTCTGGCAACGTCGACTGCAACGAGATCATCGATCAGGCGGCGTTCAACGCTGCTACCGGAGGCGACATGGCACTCGACTACAGGACGAAAGCCGAGTGGGGGGGGAAGCCTCCGCTGTGGGACGCGGGTGATCAACCGACGAACGCCGAGTATGTCGTGATCCATCATGTGGGCGCCGATCACAACCCGGCAGCGCTCGACACGGTCGGTGAGACAGACCAGTACATGCGGAACTTGCAGTCGTACGCGCAACGGCCAAAGGATCAGGGTGGCAAAGGCTATTCGGACATCGATTACAACATCGGTGTGTCACCGCTCGGCGACGCCTATGAGATGCGCGGCTGGTACGAGAAGTCCGGCGCGACGCTCGACCTCAACCACAAGTCCTACTCGGTGCTCGTCATCGGCGGGTACACGCACAACAAGCTAACCGTCAAGCAGCGGCAACGTGTCGCCGATGTGATCGTCGACGGGATCGCTCGTGGCCGGCTGCGGACCGGCGTGAAGATCATCGGGCATCGCGACAACCCGGCCCACCCGGGTGCGACGTCGTGTCCTGGTGACGCGGCGTACGCCGAGATCCCATGGATTCGCACCGAGGTCGCCCGCCAACTCGCCATCATCGACAACCCACCCCCACCCCCGGAGGAAGAAGACATGACAGCAGACCAGGCCGCCCAGCTCGACGCCATCTTCAAGGCGTTCGCGCCAGGAGCACCACAACAGAACCCGGATACACGCGCCTGGTACATGATCGCGAACACTCACCAGGTCGCGTTGCCCGCTCTTGACGGAGCTATCGCCGCGCTTGCCGAGCAGGTAGCGGAGCTCGCCGCGAAGGTTGATGCGCTCGAGCCCGGGTCAGGTACTCCGGTCGTGTTCCCCAACTATGGGCCGTTGCCGGCTGCTTGACCATGTTCGCCATGACCGCCGTCGAGATTCTGACGATCGTCTCGATCTGTGTAGGGCTCACCGTCATAGGCGGTGATCACAGCGGTGCGCTCGCTGATCATGACCGGCGCCTCCGCAAGTTAGAAGAGGGAGGGGGTTAGATGGCACGCACTCTTCCTCCTCCCCTTCCTACCGTCGGGCTCGGGGTCGACGCGTACGGCCAGCCGGTCATCGACCCGACCGCCAACGTCATCGCGATCATCGAAGCGGCGATCAAACGGCAGGACGATCTACGGGAGGCGGAGTCTCGCCATGTGCGGGAAGTAGCCAAGCTGCGCGCCGAGTACAGCATGGAGCTGCGAGCTTCGGAAGCGGCCCGACTCGACGCGATCCGCAAGGTCGACAACGAGGCGGTCATCCGAGCGGCCGAGGTGCAGGCGCAGCAGGCGCAGATTCTTGCTTCTCAGGTCACCACGTCGGCCGAGACGCTTCGCAACGCGGCGGCGGCTCAGACGGCGGCTCAGACGATCGCTCTCAACGCTGCGCTCGAACCGATCCAGAAGCGCATAGACGACCTGACCCGCACCCAGTACGAAGCACAAGGACAGAAGACCCAAGTGATCGAGACTCGGGCGACGTCGGAGGATTTCCGGCCCATCCTCGACGCCCTCGCCCGTCTGGAAGCGCAACGCCAGCAGGACGTCGGAGTCAAGGCTCAGGTGGTCGAGCAGCGAGCGGTAAGCGGAGCGTTCTATGCCGCGGCCGGGTTCGTCGTCGCGCTCGTCGTCGCCCTGTTCGTCATTGCCGGGGTAGTCCTAGCGAACACGGTGGGTGGCTGATGCCTGCCTGGGTTGGCCTGTCGTTCATCGTGATACTCGCCGCCGTCGTCATCGCCGCTGTGATCTACGCCGCCCGTCACAACAGAGGAGCATCATGAACCTTCGAAGCCTGCTCGTCATCCTGGCCGTCGTCGCCCTGGCCCTCGTGATCATCATCCTGTGGGTCAACTTCGTTGACCTCAACGTCGGCGAAACAATGGCGGTGCTCACCTCATGAACGACCGCTACTTCTTGGCGCTCGGCTGGATCGGACTCGCACTGGCCGTCACCGTCGAAGCGTTCGACCGTGGGTGGCTGTGGGTGCGCCGCGAGCTCCGCATGTTGTGGGAGTTGCGGCCGTGACACTGACCGAGGCGTACGGCCCACCGTGGGAAGGTCTGAGCCCGCTCGTGGCGTTCACCTATTGCCTGCGGCAGGTGTGGCGGGAAACGCCGGCAGGGACTGTTGTGGACGGTGACGCCGACGTTGTGCCGAAGGGTTCGTGGGAGTTTTGGCCGAGGATGCCGCTGTTCGCCTCGTCGCCTTATGTGACGGTGTGGCAGCCGTGACCATGAAGACCCGTCTGCGGGTGGCACGACGAGATGCCGGAACCCGTCGAGATCCCGCTTCTCTACATGGGTGGTTACGACCATTCGGCTGAGGATCGGGCGTTCAACGAGAACCTGCTACCCGACTTCTACAAGCCGCCAGCCTGATCGTGGCGGGACCGGTCCCCGCACTCAACCCGGTCCCGCCACCCAACCCCCCAAACCCAAGGAGCAACATGAGCAACGTAACCAAGTACCTGAAATCGATCATCCCGGGCGTGCTGACCGTCGTCTACGCCGTGCAAGCCGCGATCGAGGACGGCGACATGACCAGTACCGAGTGGCGCAACGTCGGCCTGCTCGCACTCACCACGTTCCTCATCTATTTCGTGCCGAACAAGCCGGCCACCCCGCCGGCATGAGGCGCCGACTACTCGTCGCGCTCGTCGCCCTCGTCGGCCTCTCGGCGTTGATCGTCCCCGGCGCTGCACCGGCTGGCGCCTACTCGCGGCAGTTCTACCAGTACGCCACGCCGCCTTGTAACAGCTACGTCACGTTCGAAGCGGGCTCCCATTACGCCGCCGCGGATCCTGTGTCCGGCTGTTACCTCGTCGGGGTTCGCCTCTACTTCCGTACGTCGTCCGGGGTGAACACGTCAACCGGATGGGTGTGGCGATACAACGGGGCGACTGCTGCAGCGTCGTTCAGTGTTGGCACCTCACAGAAAGCCGTGTTCGCGATCCAATCGAACTGGCATAAGCAGACGACGGGCGGTGGGATCATCTACCTCACCTGCTACCCGGCCTCGAGTTCGTCGGGTGCCTGCCAGTACGGGTGGCAGTGATGCGACGTCTCCTTGTCGCCGCTGTCGTCCTCTCGTCGGTCGGCATGTTCGCCACGCCAGCCGACGCGAAGCCGAACACGGCTCCGCTGCCTGGCATGACCCGAGCCGAGCTCGACGCGCACCGCGCCGCGGCGATCGCCGACGCCAACGGCACCGGCGTCGGATCGTCGACCGGCACGACCACGCAGGCGACCACGATGGCGGTGACCGGGTGGATCAACATCTCGGCCAGCCAAGGGTCGATCAACTGTGTGATCCACGCCCGCCAACTCGGGTCGAACCTGTGGCAAACCAAGATGGCAGCCGGTGCGTGCAAGTCGATCTACATCGAGACGTACCGGTACGGATCCGACCTGATGTGTGACCTCGACTTCCGCATCCCGGCGAAGCTCGGCTATGTCCACGAGAGCCGTTGTGCGTTGAAGATCTGTTACATCTACGTCTACTGGCGTGACAGTGCGAACGTGTTCCGCGACGTCGTCTTCTGGGACGGCGGAAGCCAGTTCTGATGTCTCCCACCCACAGCAACGAAAGGTAAACCCCATGTCCTTCTCGAACTATCTCGAGGATGCCCTGATGAACCACATCAGGCCCGGAGGTGCGACACTCACCCAAGCAGCGAACCTGTACATCAAGCTGCACACCGGCGACCCCGGCGAGGACGGCACCGCGGCCGCGTCTGCGGAGACGCTTCGTAAGGTGATCTCGTTCGGTGCGTCGTCTGGTGGGGTGATCACCTCGACCGGGACGATCAGCTGGACGGCCTGGTCGGCCGGTTCGGAAACGATCTCCCACATCTCGGTGTGGGACAACCTCACCGCTGGGAACTGTTACGGCTCGGGGGCGCTCGCCGCTTCCCAGGCGATCGTCAACGGCAACCAGCTTGACCTGACCGCCGTCACCCTCACGCAGACCTGATCATGGCTATCACGCAGATCACCATCGTCGGTGGGGCGGGTGATGAGGACTACGACATCCACGCCGAGAGTGTCACGATCTCCGGGAATGCCGGCGTCGTGCAACCGACGTGGCTCATCACCCGCGCCCGATCCACCTGGTATGACCTCGTCACCCAAGCGTCGGCCATCGCGGCGCTCGACCAGCTCTGCGACGAGGTCGAGCTCACCGGCATGGCGCTTGTCGCTAACGGTTCCGGTGTCCTACAGAACATCGTTCTCACGTCGAACATCTTGACGATCATCGCTGCGGAGCTGTGGCTGTACCAGATCAACCCGACACCGGCCGGGACGAACGCCGTGCACAACCTGTCGGACGCCAACAACGAAGCGGCCCGGCCGATGGGTGTCATCGACTTCAACTCGTGGCGCACCACCACAGACAACATGCAGTCATCCGGCACCTACCAGGGTGCACCGTTGGCGACCGGTCCCGGGCTTTCCTACCAGTGTCTCGACGGGACCGCCACCACAAGCATTTGGGGGATCCTCATGACCCGCACCGCCGTCACCCCCGGCGCGACGACTGACTACAACCTTATGGTTACGCACTCCCCGGGGATCTGACGTGGCTCACCGCGACTTCGAGAGAGCGACGCCGAACCGGATGGCGTCGTCTGTCACCGGGTGGGGGCTCGGGCTGACAACGCTTGGGTTTACTTGTGCTGCGGTGGTAACTCACGAGGAAGCGAACGCGGCCAGCTTCTATACGGCCCACGTGTTGCAGTCGGGTACGGCAGCCCGTCAGATCGGTATGGGGTTCAACGGTTCCAGTTTGCTGACCCTTCTGATCGGAGCCGCTGAGATCACCTTTGCCGGGACGACCCCGACGCTTGGCAACTGGTACCTGTACGTCATCACGAAGGCGACCGGGACCGTGACTCCTCTTGGTTACCGGTTGGACATGACGACCGGGGTCTGGTCGGGGGCGATTTCCGGTTCGGCCACGTCGGCGAACCGGACGGCCGGAGTATGCACCGCCAACGTCGGGTCGTTCTCCACGGGTGATTACTGGGATGGTCGGATCGCCCGGGTCGCGATCTTCGAGAAGGTCCTCAACGCAGGGGAGGCGCTCGAACTGCGCTTCCCGATGTCGTGGCGTCGGCACAGCGTCGGCCATAACGGGTTGTACGTCGACCTTGGTTGGCGACAGAACGTGTTCGGGCTCGACGAGGTGAACCGGGCTGTCAACTTCGGAACTGGCACCGCCCCGGCTGTGGTCGGCACGTCGCCGCCCGGCTGGTGATCTGATGCCGATCCTTCTGTTCCCCCGCAACATCGTCTCAGCCGGCACGCTCTCCACTACCGCGAGCGTCGCCGGCGCCGGGACGGTCGCCGCGGCCGGGTTGGTGCATCGGACGTCCACGGCGAGTGTCGCTGGCGCGGGAACGGTCGCCGGTGTTGGGCTCACCCATAGGCAGGCGACGGGGGCGGTTGCCGGTGTCGGGGCGGTAGCAGGAACCGGGCTCGTCCGGCGAACCTCGACGGCGAGTTTGACGGGTGCCGGTGCCATCACGGGCACAGCAACCGTTCAAACAGTGCTGCAGACGACCGCGGCGGTGGCAGGCGTTGGGACGGTCGCCGGTACAGCGCTCACCCATCGGGTCACGACAGGCAGCCTTGCCGGGGCCGGCACTGTTGATGCCACTGCGACGACCCACAGGATCGCCACAGGTGCCGTTGCTGGGGCTGGGGCTATCAGTGGCACCCTCACCCAAACGCATGTCGCTACAGGCTCTGTGGCGGGCATTGGCACGGTCGCAGCGGTAGGCGTTGTCCACAAGATCAGCACCGTTGCGATCGCCGGGGCGGGCACGGTTGCCGGCACCGCCGCGCAAACCCACACAACCACCGCGGCCATTGCCGGCACCGGCACCGTCGCGGCGACGACCTCGACCGCGCTGCAGACCACCGCTAACATCGAAGGCGGCGGCACCGTCTCCGGCACCGGGCAGGTCCGTAAGGTCACAACCGGCACCATCCCGGGAGCTGGCACGGTTACGGCAACCGGTCTGCTTCGCCGACCGACAACCGCCGGTGTCACCGCTACCGGGACTGTCGGCTGTATAGCAACAGTCCGCAAGATCGGCACCTGCACCATCACCGGTTCCGGTTCGATCACCGGCACATGCACCCAGCGGCACGCCACCACCGCCACCATCGCCGGCGCCGGCACTGTCGCCGGGATCGGGCAGGGCGGGCTCATCCCTGCCATCCCGGTCGACGCTCTCACCCTTCACGCCAGTCACACTCCGACGATCACGTTCTACGCCCGGCAAGCCGTGACACTCGCCTTCCAAGCGCTCGCCGATGGGGCTACGCAGCTCGCCGCTGATCTGACAACCCTCACCCTCCACGCGGAGGCCACCCAGGAGGTAACCGTTTCATGACCGTCCGCAGCAAGGTGCCCCGTGGGCAGTGGTACATCGGTGAACGTAAAGAACTCGTGTTCACGCTCACCCACCCGTCCGACGAGGACCCGGAGACGTGGGAGCTCCAGTTCGTGCTTCGCTACGCCTCATGCGTCCGAGGGCTCGAGGATCCGGGCGATGGTGGGGTGATCTTCACGAAGGACACCGCCGATATGACCGTCGTTGTCCTGACGACGACAACGGCGCGGATCACGGTGGTGGTTGACAGGGAGGACACTGTCGGGCTCGACCCGGACGACTACCACGGCGCTCTGTGGCGAATCGACGGCACCGACGACGCTGTCCTCGCAACACTCGTCTACGCGCATCTGTCCGGCGTAGCGAAACAGTCCAGCTAGGCGAGGAGCATGACGAGGGCGACCGCGACGGCGAACACGGCCAGCCCGGCGAGCACGCCGAGGAGTACTTTGATCCCGGCGAGCAGATCGGCGATCCGTTCGAGGGTCTGCTGCTCTCTCGTGGTCGGCGGAGGGGGAATGGTGGTGTTCATAGCGTGATCATCCTTCATGCCGGTGTTGCGTACAACTGGTCGACGAGGCTTTGCCCTCGCGGGTTCGCCCACTGCACGTAGATCATCGTCGTGTCCGGCGACTCGTGCCCCATCAACTTCTGGACGGAGATCAGGTCCCCGCCGGCGATCTCCGCGAGCGACGTGGCGAACGAGGCGCGCAGCTGGTGCGGATGCATGTCGACGCCGACATGCATGAACGCTGTCTTGATCCGCTGGTACACCGCCTCCGTGCGCAGATGGCTCCCCGTTGTCGGTGACGGGAACACCCAGCCGGGGGGGAGGTCAGACATCGCTTCGACGAGCGCCGGGTGTAATGGCTGCTGGCGCGCCTTGTCGCCCTTCCCGTGCTCGACGATGAGGGTCCGCTTGTGGATGTGGACGTCCTCGGCGCTGAGGGCGGCGATCTCCGCGACGCGCAGCCCGGCGTAGGCGGCGAGCATGATCATCAGTCTGGTGGTGGCGTGCGGCGCGCAGGCGATCGCCGCCAAGATGACCTCACCAGACAGCGGACGGGGGATCGTCTTGCGGACCTTCACCGGGTCGGTTCGGTCCATCGGGCTCAACTCGACGTGGTCACGGCGGACCGCCCACCGGTAGAAGCAGATCAGGTCCGACCGGTAATGCGCCCGAGTCCTCGGCGATTTCAGCTGGCGGAGCCATTCCTCGACGTCGCTCGTCTTCGCGGCGAGGATGTCGAGCTCGGGTCCGAGGAACTTCTGGAAGCTACGCAGCGCGGTGCAACGCCTACGCACCGTGGCCGGTGAGAGGTTGCACGCCTCCTGGTGGCGCGCAAAGGCGTCGATCATCACATGCTCGCCCTTTCGCCGACCCCTGGCCCCCCGCCGCAGGTTGGTGCGTGATGATGCGCGCACAGAGCGTGATGTTGCAACAGGCGACACCGTCGGTTACACCACTTCTTCGATGTAACACAGTTGGGGTAGTGCGAAGATGGCGCCGACCGCGCCAGAGCCGGGGAACAGGTCGATGATCTCATCGGTTGGCAAAGCGCCAAGGAGGTCCATGATCCAACGGGCGAACGCTTCGGGCTTAGCGCCCGTGAAGCCTCGACGGAGGGTGATCGATGCGGACAGGTGGTCGCGGCCCACCGGTTCATCGGGACGTCGGGGTAAGTGCCGGTGAAACAACACCGGTTCCCATGTGTAAGCAACGCGAACGTTGCGTTTGAAGGCGGCGAACGGCTTGACCCACGCAGCGACACGGGTGCCGGCAGGCGATGCTGGGAGCAGGTCACGCAGCGATGGGGCAGAGGCAGACATGGCCCACCCGTCGAAGCTGGCATCCATCTGTGCCATGAGCGCGACATGGCTGGCGGGGTCATCCCAGCGGGCGGCGTCGGGATGCTCCGGGTAGAGGTGAGCGCAGCCGAGGTAGGGCGGATCGGCATAGGCAAACTTGGCCATCATCGGTGACCTCGCTGCGCGTCGGGTCGGGTGTGGCCATGAACGGGACAGTCGGGGTGCGGCCCATCGCTCGCGCTCCTGTTGGCACAGATGCACACAGCTCGTTGGAGCAGGACGATGGCGTCACGGTAGGCGTCTTCCATACCTGACCAGTACGAGGCTTGCTTTCCTGTGGCGTTGTCTGCATCGGCGGACGCCGAGTACGCACGGGTCGTCAGTTCGAGCAGAAGGTCAGTGAGTTGTTCGATCATCGGTTACCTCGCTGGTTCGTTGTAACGGTTCGCCTGTCGGTGAGCCGTCCGTGGGTGGGTTAGCCGTGGGCGCCGCTGATACTCCGCGGTAACAGCGACTGTAGCGGCGCTAGCCTTGCGGTGCCGTTGGGGGGCCCGCGTCAACTCCCCACGGTCAGCGCGGGCAGAGTGAGGGCGGGCGGCTGATCTCAACAGTCGGGCGCGTTCAGCGAGCGCCGGGTGAAGGTCCTCGAGCGTCGTGCCGTAGTAGCCGGCAAGAGCGCTGGTGGTGAGAAGGTCGGCGGAGTAGGGGTCCAGCGCGCCCTTGTGGGCCTTGCGGATCCACTCGCCGGTCGGCGTGTGGTTGGGCCCGAGCACTTCTAGCAGGGCGTACTCGATCGTTCGGTAGGCGGGGGATCCGGCCTGGTCGTGGAGCGCCGTCAGTGAACCACCCAGCTCTGCGGCGGCGCTCGTGTTCTTGGTGCGAGTCACAGGCACACCTTGCCAGAAATGTTGCAGGTTCGCAACGGACGAACCGGACGGTTGAAGATGCCACTTGACACGTTGCCAAGATCTATGGCAATACTATTGGCAATGGCTGGCAAGATCCTTCCTCTGGTCGACCGCCTCGTTCCCGGCGGGCTCGGCCCCAAGCTCGCAGAGTGGGCCGGCGACGACCTCTCCACCGAGGAGATGGCCTCCCGGCTCGCCACCGACTTCGCCGTCGACGTGACACGAGAAACGGTCCGCATGTGGCTCCACCACTACGGGGTCAGCACCAAGCGGATGAGCGGCGGAGAAGTCGCATGAGCCGGATCAATCTCGCCACGGACGCTGGTATCCGCGCGCTCATGGCGGGTTTTCCTGACGCCGATGCTCTCATCGTCGAAGACGTCGCCGCGCAGCGGGAAGCCGTGTCCGTGTGCCCGTACGACACGAAAACCGGCACGATCTGGTGGGGACTGACGCTGATAACGAGCCGTGAGGCTGCCGAAACATCCGGCCTACCCCTGTACACGGTGGAGGAGCGGTGACCGTCCTCGTCGACTTCGCAGCGGAGCTAGCGGCATGAGCAGATACCGCCGCCAACACCCCGTCGAGGTCACAGCCATGAAGCCGGCTCAGCGCGCTTTCACCGAGCACACGACCCGGGAGGCCTGGGTCGTATCGAGCCTCAAGGCTTACAGCCTCAACGGAAACGAGTGCGTCCATGTGGGGCTCAGCAGCGGACGTGGTGGTTACACGGCCTACATGCTCCCTCGATCCCAGCCCTTGCCTGCGTTGGGAACGGAGGTCGTTCTGGTGACGTCACTGGTGATCAGATCATGACCTCCTCACACTGCTGCGACTGCGCCGACTGTCGGGACACCGACCGTCGCCTGGCTGCCGCCGCTGAGATGGCTGAAGCGTCCGCTGTGCTCGCCGCCCTCGACGACGAGGCAGAGACATGACCCTCGATCGGCTCGCCGCCGCCGGCTGCCTCGCCTACCTCGCCCTCGTCACGATCGTCGCCGCCCTCATCCTCCGAGGCGTCTGGTGACCGCCGACGAGATCCAAGCCGAATGGGAAGCGGCGGCAGGTGACCTCGAGTTCACCAGCGAAGTCTTGTCGGTCGAGATGCTGCGGCTCCACTCCGTCATCCTCCTTGAGGTCCTTCGGCGGCTCGAGCAGATCGCAGCGATGCCATGAAGACCCTCATCGTCGAGCTCATCGGCGTCTGCCTCGCCATGGCCGTCTCGACGTTCATCGTCGTCGCCATGTGGACCGGAGCCGCCGGCGCCACCCCCCGCTGTGACCTGTACGAGCAGCCCGCAGCCGGGCCCGCCTGGGTCTGCCAGGACGGTGTGCGATGACGATCGACCCTGTCGGCCTCGCCTACTACCCGGCGATGGTCGCCGCCGATCTTCTGGATTGGGCCGACGCCGGTGGCAATATCGACGCGCTCATCAGCGGCCTAACGACAGTCCTTGATCTATTGCACGAGAAGGCTGCAGAGCAGTGACCCGTCACGGTCGGGAACCCGAGCTTGTCGCCTGCCCCACCTGCGGGCAGCGCGAAGTGAGCTACGCCGTGATCTCCCTCCCCGACGAGTACGGCGAACGTGATTTGTGGGTCATGCGTTGGCCGTGCACCGATGAGGGGGCCCGGCTCGTTGCCGGCCCGTACATCACGTTGGGTGAAGCGCAACGGGCGTTGATGCGCCGTGTCGAGCGGGACGCCCGAGCTCATGAGGCGCAGCTCGAGTGGCGGGACGACCCGCCGCAGTAAGTGGCACATCGGAGGAAAGTCATGACCCCGGACACGAAGACGATCGCTGACATGGGGCGCCAAGCAATCGCCGACCATTCAACGATCGTCGCTCTCCGCGAAGACCTCGCCAAGGCCGGCTTGCAGATCGAAGCGATGCTCGCCCATAACGCCGACCTCCACACCCAACTTCAACGGTGGCAGACAGGTGCGTGTCACGAAGCGCGCACCTGCACATCGTGTGCCCTCGACAAAGAGGAGGGGGAATGAAGACCCGCATCCACATCTACACGATGAACAGCGGTCGTTGGGGCTGGACGGTGCAACGCCAGTACGGCTCCGGCTTTGCCGATGCCGGCCCTAACGGCGAGGCCCGCAGCGCCCGCTCCGCCACACGTGACGCCGAACGAGCACGAGAGCTGTACGTAGCAGCGCAGTCGTCGTCGTCGTTCTACTCAGACACCGCCAACTAGCAGAAGCCAAACGGCCCCACCCAACCCTCGACCGGTGGGAGTGGGGCCGTCAGACAAAGGAGAATCTAGTGCCCCGCAAGCTCACCACGACCGCCCTCTCCGCAGGGTTCCTACTCCTGCTCATGGCCGGGCCGGCACCCGACGCCGGCGCACAAACGTCACCCCCGCCGACCGTCCCCTGCCCCGGTTGCGGCCCGTCTGGGACGAAGCTCCCCGGTAACTCCGGGCGGGCCTGGTCCTACCCAGAGCATCGCTGCGTCGTCATGAACGGCGTCAACCGCTCCAACTTCAACCTCGTGTTCGGCCTCTCCAACGGCTACCCCAACCCTGTCAGCTTCCAAGCCACCGTCGATGATGTCGCGACGGCGACGCCGCTCGTCACCGTCCCCCTCGGCACCCTCACCGCCGGCCAGCAACGCACCACCGGCACGATCGTCACCGTCCCCCCGAACGTCACCATCACCATGAAGGTCACCGCCCGTGACACGGTCACCGGTGCCGTCGTTCAGTTCGGTGACGGCACGCTGGTGAAGACCTCGCAGCTCACCTGTGACTGCGTCCAGCCGAACACCACGACCACCTCGAGCGTTCCTGCTACCAGTTCGCCTCCGTCGAGTGTTCCCAGCACTCCGGGGACGACGGTTCCGGGCACACCGACGACCACCCCCTCGTTGCCGGTTGTGCCCGGAACCCCTACCACGGCGGTCCTGTCCGAGCTGCCCGCTACCGGTACGACGACCCGCAATGTGGGGATCGCCGGAGGTTTCGCTCTCGTCATCGGCGCTGTGATGGTGTACGCCGCCATCCGCCGGCCGGAACACGACGACGCATGATCGACCTGCAGCACGGGCAGGCACGGCTCTACATCGGCGACGTCTTCGCCCGTATGGCCGACCTGCCCGACGGGTCCATCGACCTGATCGTCACCAGCCCACCGTTCCTCGCCCTCCGCAGCTACCTGCCGGCCGATCATCCCGACAAGCACCTCGAGATCGGCTCCGAAGCGACACCCGCCGAGTTCTTGGACACGCTGCTGGCGTTGACGGCGGAGTGGCGGCGGCTGCTCGCCCCCCACGGGTCGATCGCTGTCGAGCTTGGGGACACCTATGCGGGGAGTGGCGGGGCAGGCGGCGACTACAACGCCGACGGGCTACGGGAAGGTCAGGAGAAGTTCGATGGGTCAGCGCGCAGGAGCGGGGGCAGGGTGACGCTCGCCGACGGTCGCACCATCCAAGGCAACGGCATCGGGAACGGACAGGAACGCAAGGGCTCCGGTTGGCCGCTCGACAAGTCGCTGTCCGGCATCCCCACCCTCTACACCTGGTCACTCGCCTACGGCCGCAACCTCCTCACCGGACAACCATCCCCCGCCGGCCAATGGCGCATCCGGAACCTCATCCCGTGGGTGCGCCCCAACCCGCCCGTCGGCGCACTCGGCGACAAGTGCCGTCCGGCGACGTCGTACATCACGGTCGCGACGATCGCCCGGGACCGCTGGTTCGACATGGAGGACTGCCGGACCGCAGCCAGCCCCAACACCAACGCCCGCACAGCGAAGGGCGTCGAGATGGTCGAGCGCTCAGGCAAGAGCGCCGACCGAGACGGCAACTGGGGGTCGCTCCCTGAGATGCACGAGACGGCCGGCGCGCCGCTGCTCGACTGGTGGAACATCCCAACCCAACCCTACAAAGGCGCCCACTACGCCACCTTCCCCACCGAAATACCCGCCCGCCTCATCAAACTCATGTGCCCCCGCGACGTCTGTCGTGAGTGTGGACAACCGAGACGGCGGATCGTGGAGACGGCGAACGGTGCGCCAGGCGAGGACGACGACCACGACCGCGGCACCCGCCGACTAAACGCCAACAGAGTGAACCGGTGGAAGGCGGACACCGGAGAGACAAGTTCCCGCGTTACCACCCTCGGCTGGTCCGACTGTGGCCACAACAACTGGCGACCAGGACTCGTCTGCGACCCGTTCGCCGGTAGCGGCACCACCCTCGAGGTTGCTACCGGGCTCGGCCGTGCCGCCATCGGCATAGACCTCGACGCCCGCAACGCCGACCTCGCCCGCGAACGAGTCGGGATGTTCCTCCACGTCATCGACAAGGAACCAGCAGCGTGACCAACTCAGCGAAGTCAAAAGGAGACGCGGCCGAGAGGGCCATCGCCGCACTCCTGTCCGCCGAACTCGGCGTCGATGTCGTCCGCAAGCTCGGCGCCGGCCGAGCCGAGGACACCGGCGACCTCTACGGCCTGGAGGACACGGTTGGGCAGGTCGCCTGGTGGCCACACAACCCGCTGCGCGCCGTCCGCGAGAAACCCGACCAGTGCGTCGCACAGCAGCTGAACGCTGGGGCGACGTTCGGTGTGTCATTCATCCGGCTTCATGGCGGGGTGTGGCGCGCCGTCCTCACCATCCCCCAATGGGCTACCTACTACAGGGAAGTGACCCGATGACCACCGTGGCAGAGACGATCCACGAGTTCATGTGGCATGACGTGATCCTCGCCAAGCTCGGCATCCCGCCCGACATGGAGAAGGCGACCCACGACCGCTACATGGCGCTTGGCGCCTGGCTGGACGATCACGGGCATCACACGGGCGGATGGTCGGTAACGCTCGACGAACTCCGCACCATCGGTGCCACGCCCGACACACAGGGGAGCCAGTGGGATGCCGTCATGCAGGCCATAGGCGCTGCGTCGGTCTGTTGGGAGAATCCTGCGGGTGGTGGCGTGTTCGATAGCGAGCGTGCCGCAGCGATCGGTGACGAACTACTCGCCCTATGGGTAGAGCTGCCGCCCGCAGTCCACGCCGATATAACTGATCACATCTCCCTACTCAACGCTCAGCTAGACGCCGCCCGAGCAGACGCCGACAGGCTCGCCGAAGCGCTGCGATACTTCGCCAACATTGGATACGCCGACCGGGGGCACAGGGTCGCTCTCGCCCGCCATGACGCCGAAGTCCCCGAGGACTGACATGACCCCCCTCCCCTTCGAAGCCGAACGCGACGCACCCATCTCTACCCTGTGGACACCCCACAACGGCCAAGTCTGCTACCCCGCGCTTGAAGCGGCACAACCCCTAGGCAACGCCCTCGCCCGCGCCGTCTACGAACAATGGACAGGATGCGAGTGATGAGTGAGGACGTCTACGACGTGGGCCAAGCCAAGTGGTGCTATCTATGCGAAGCGCCCCACTTCCCTTGCGAGCCAGCAGACCTGACCTTTGAATGCGTGTCGTGCCAGGCGCCACTACCCGACGGGACCGAGTACGCCGTGGACCTTGAATGTTCCGATTGCAAACCACCCAACACGGGAGGCGAGTGATGGGCTGGCAGACCGAGCGCTACGAAGAGCAGATCAGCCGTCTCGAAGCCGAACGGGACGCACTCAATGAGCAGATGATGACCGTTCAAGTGGGTAGCGAATACCAGTTAGGCCACGAGCACGGTTCAGTCGTCGCCGTCAAGTACAAGGCCGAACGAGACGCCGCCCGAGCAGACGCCGACAGGCTCGCCGAAGCGCTGCGAGAGGTCCGCCTCATCGACCTGTCCGCTCGGCAACGGGTCGCTCTCGCCCTGTATGACGCCGAAGTGGAGAAGCAATGAAGCTCAAATACAACGACGACATCCACGCCTACTGGCTCGAGGGGAAACGATGCAAAGGCGTGACCACCATCGCGAAGATCCCCGACTCGACTTACTACCTCGACCTCTGGCAGAAACGCATGGTCGCCATCGGCCTCGCGTCCGACCCGCGGCTCATCAACCAAGTTGCCGCCCACCTCGCCGACAAGGAGAAGCTCGACCGCATCTGCGAGAAGGCCCAGGAAGCAGCGAAGGCTCACCACGCCGCGGAGGCGGGGACGACCGCTCACCGGTTCACCGAGGCGCACGATGCCGGTGAGGCGTTCCTCGAAACGGAGCTCGGCGTCCAGGTCATCAAAGCATGGACCGAAGCGCTCGACGCCGGCGGGTATGAGACGGTTGACGGGATGGTCGAACGGATCGCCGTCCTACCCGACCAGAAGATTTGCGGGACGTTCGACCGTATTCTACGTCGCAAAGCGGACGGTCGGCTGTTCATTGCCGACTTGAAGACCGGCGAGAAGGCGATCAACTATCCGCACGCCATCGCCGTGCAGCTCGCCGTCTACGCCAACGCACCGCTCCTCGCCGGGCCCCTTTCAGCGAAAGGGGAGACCACAGAGTTTGAACCTTTCCCCGATGTCGACAAGCAGGTGGGCATCGTCATTCACATGCCTACCCCCGAGTTGGCGACCCTCGTCGAGTTCGACATCGCCGCCGGTTGGGAGGCATTCACGGGGATCATCGTGCCGACGTTGAAGTGGCGGGACCGTAAGGATCTGACAAAGGTTTCCACGCTCGCCACGGTAGAGCCTCGGGGTCTGGCTCCCGTAGCGCCGGGGGCGGAGGTTGTGGCACCCTCCGCCCCCAACCTGGAGCGGCGTGTCTGGCTCATCAACCGCATCAAGGCTCTCAGTGACGCCGGGCGCAAGGTGCTCGCCGCCCAGTGGCCCGACAGTGTGCCGACCTTCAAACAGTCCGACGGGCACACCGATGAACAGCTCCACTTCATCGAAGTGGCGATCGTCAAAGCTGAGGCTGAGGTTGACGCGCCGTTCGGCCCGAGCCTCGAGGAGCCGAAGAAGATCACCCGTCACACACCGGCCGACCCGTTCGACGGGCTCAGCGGCGAAGCCTGGGACGAAGGGGGAGAGGTGTCCGCTGCCGACGTCGACGCGTTCAAGGAGATGTACCAGGGGCGCCCCCCGTGGGAGCGCCCCATGGTCGACGTGTGGGCCCGTCTCTGCTTCGAGCAGGGGGGCCGGTCGCTCTCCCTCAAGCAGAAGGCCACACGGTGGCGTTACAGCGTCCTGTGCGCCCTCCTGCACGCCGCTCGAGCCGGCTGTGACGACGCCATGCTCCTCAACCTGTGTGATGCAGCGTCAGGCAGCCATTCCGATGACGCCACCCCCATCGGACTGATGATCGCCGACCTCACGATCGCCGAAGCCGACCGGGTCGCCCATCTCGCCCGACACCTCGGCACCGACGCCCTCATCCTCGAGTTCACCCCCGACGGCAAACCCGCCTTCTCGGGCTCGGCCTACGACGGTACGCCTTCCGGCGACGCCGCATAGGAAACCAACCAACAACAACCAAAGGACAACACCATGTCAGACAACTGGGAAGACGTCGACGTCCCGAGAGGCTCCTACATCTCGTGGGGCGAAGTCGGACAGACCGTCACGATCGAGGTTGTCAGCTACTCGGCTACGGCCGGTAGCGGCTACAAGGACGAGCAAGTGCCTGAGGTCGTTGGCATCCTGCAGCTCGACTGCATCAACTACCGCAAGGGCGTCAAGGAGACGCTGTCCAAAGGCGAGTTCGTCACCATCACCTGCTCACAGGCCAACATCAACAAGGCCGTCCGGGCTGCGGCGCTCGAGCCTGGCAACCTCGTTCGCATCACCTTTGAGGACACCTACGAAACACCCAAGGGTGACGGCAAGGCGTTCAAGGTGCAAGTCAACCGCAACCACGCCACGACGAAGCCGAGCGCAGGCGAGCTCGTCTGATGCTCATCGCGCTCCGAGCACCGTGCGCTTCCTGCGGTGGTACCGACGGCTACACGGTCGAGAAGAACGGCCAAGACGTCGCACGGTGCTCGGGCTGCGACACATACCAGTACAACGCCCCCCGAATCGAAACAGGGCGCGCCGTACGCACCCTGTCGTCACGACCGGGCCTCACCCCCTCAGCTCGAGCCCGCGTCTTCGACATTCACGACAACCGATGCATCGTGTGTGGCCGTACCTCGCCTGACGTCCAACTCGACCTCGAGCATCTCATCAGCCGAGAGGACGCCGACCGTCACGGGTTCCTCGATGAGCTCATCGACAGCGAATGGAACCTGGCACCGATGTGCGCCGAGTGCAACTCAGGCAAGCGCACTCTTGGCAGTGCCTCTGTGCGGCTCATGTACAGGGTCCTCCTGATCAAGGCAACGCCGAAGTGATGCCAGCGTCGTCCAGCGGCGAGACGCCGCCCCCCGACACCTCGCTGCTGGACTACGCCATCCACGCCCACACCCTCGGCCTGTGCGTCATCCCACCCCAGCAGGACGGCACGAAACGCCCGTTCGGCACATGGAAGCGATACCAAACCCGGCTCCCCACAGAAGACGAAGTGCGCGCCTGGTGGAGCTCCGACCGTACGGGGTTCGGCATCATCTGCGGACAAGTGTCTGGCGGATTGGAGATGTTCGAGTTCGAAGGGCGCGCCGTCCAAGAAGGCATATGGGACCAGTTCCTCGCCGCCTGCAACGCTGCCGGCCTCGAAGAAGTCCTCGGCCGAGTCGTCTACGGCTACTTCGAACAGACACCCTCCGGCGGGTTCCACATCCTGTGGCGCTGCACCGAAGTCGAACCCAACCTGAAACTCGCCCGTCGACCCGCCACCCCCGAAGAACTCGCCACGTCGAAAGACAAGCTTCGCCCCCTCATCGAAACGCGCGGCGAAGGCGGCTTCACCGTGCTCGCCCCCTCCAACGGGACCGTTCACCCCGACGGCAAGACGTGGACGCTCCTCGAAGGATCCCTCGACACCATCGCCACCATCACCCCCGAGGAACGACACGCCATCCTCGACGTGGCACGCACCTTCGACCGGACCTTCCCCGACACGCCCCCACCTGCCCGGGTTGACGACGGGTTCCACGACGTACCCACCGGCGACCGACCCGGCGACGAATACGAACAAGCCCACAGCTGTGACGATGTGCTCGAGCAACACGGCTTCATCCACCACCACGACACTGCCGACGGCCGGCACTACACCCGCCCAGGGAAAGACACCCGCCACGGCTCATCCGCCACCGTGTGGGCCGACAATCAGCGGGCCACCCTGTTCTCCTCCGCCATCGACGCCCCCATCGAAGCCATCGGCGAACGCAACCTCACCGCCTGGCAACTCCACGTCTTCCTCGCCCACCAAGGCGACTGGAAGACCGCCGCAACCGAATGGCGACGAGACCACCCCCGCCCCGTCGTCGACGTCGTCACCGCCGTACACGAACCGCCACCCAACATCGACCCCGACACCGGCGAGATCATCACCCCAGCCCTGTCGATCGAGCTCGACGAGTTCTTAGCCGAACCCGAACCCGAATACGTGTGGCTCGTCCCCGGACTCATCGAAGAATCCGACCGGGTCATCCTCACCGCCGGCGAAGGCGGAGGAAAGTCAACCCTGCTCCGCCAGATGGGCGTCCAGATGGCGTCCGGTCTCCACCCGTTCACCCTCGAACCCATCGACCCGCTACGAGTCACCATGGTCGACCTCGAGAACGGCCGGCGCCACATCCGCCGCAAACTACGCGCCCTACGAGAAGCAGCCGACGGATACGAACCACCCAACTTCCGCATCGAATCCCGCCCCGAAGGTATCGACCTCACCCGAGGCCAAGACATCTCGTGGCTCGCCGAACGATGCCGGGTCAACGAAGCGCAACTACTCATCATCGGCCCCATCTACAAGATGTCATCCGGTGACCCCACCCGAGAAGAAGTCGCCCGCCCCGTCGCCCTCGCCCTCGACGAGATCCGCTCCGAGATGTCGATGGCGGTCCTCATCGAAGCGCACACCCCCTATGCCGACGGGTCGAAAGCCAAACGCCCCGAACGGCCCTACGGAGCGTCCCTCTGGTCCCGCTGGCCCGAGTTCGGCATCTTCCTCGCACCAGAAGGCGACCTCCGCCACTGGCGCGGCCAGAGAGACGAGAGGGCCTGGCCCAAGAAACTACGACGCGACACCCCGTGGCCGTGGGCCGTCGAAGAGGCCGAGTTCGACGAGGAGGAATGGCACGGCCCCACCAACTGCATGACCGCCGTCCTCGCCTTCCTTGCCGAGACGCCCGGCGTCGAGTTCTCCGGTACTCAGCTGTACCAACAACTCCACGCCACCGGAGCCAACTACCGGAAGCAGACCGTCTTCGACTCGGCCGCCATCCTGGCTCGCAGTCGCCAGATCAACCTCCGGGTCGGGCCTCGATCCTCCTACCTCTACAGCCATGTGGATAACTCGCAAGGGAGTCTCGATGAGCCCAGTTGAACGACCGTCACCCACCGTCACCCACCGTCACCGGGTGACGGTGGGAACTAGTGGACAACGACCGTCACCCACCGTCACCCGTCCCCCCCTTACGGGGGGCGGTGCGGGTGACGGTCGTTGGCTGTTCCCGGTTGCCCGAGACGATCAACCGACTCACGGGTGTGGGTGACGGTCATGACCCCCCTCTACCCGATCCTCGTCCCCCGCCGCGCCGACGGCGGATGGCGCGACCAACTATGGGAGCACTGCCACCCCCGACTCCCCGCCGTCCCGATCATCGAAGGCGAATCACCCGACGGGCCGTTCAACCGGTCAGCAGCCATCAACGACGCATCCCGAGCAGCAGGCGACTGGACCGTCGCTGTCATCGTCGACGGCGACGTGATCCTCCCCGCCGGCAACATCGACAGAGCAGTCGAGCTCGCCCACACCTCCGAGCAGCTCACCTTCGCCTACACCCGGCGACGCAACCTCGACATGAACATCACCCGCAAAATGCTCCAAGGATGGCCCGTCACCATCGACGGGCACGTCCGCACCGACCTCCCGTTGTGGCCCGAGTCGATGACCTGCTCCAGCTGCCTTGCTGTACCCCGCCACTTGTGGGACGCCGTAGGCGGGTTCGACGAACGATTCCAAGGATGGGGCTGGGATGACGTCGCGTTCCACCGTGCCTGCCACACCATCGGCGGAGGTCAGCAAGCCGTGGAGGGTGACCTGTTGCACCTGTGGCACTCGAGGCCCGTCGAACGAAACAACACTGCCGAGCCCCAGTTCCAAGCCAACAAGACGCTCGGTCAGCGGTACAAAGACGCCCTCGGCGACCCCGAAGCGATCACGGCACTCCTCTCGGAACCCGGGGGACCGCTGGAAACGGCCCTGGAAGGCCGCCTAAGCGACGCAAACGACTCTCGGGTAGTCCCACCGCTGTACTTCCGCACGCACACACCCGGAGGGCTCACATGAGCATCTGTAACGACAACCATCGTCTAGGCCTCGTCGGTTGTGGCGCCAGCTACAACGGGCGACAACAGCACTCCGTTGCCCGAGTCTCGTGGAGCGATCAGCCCGATGGGAGAGCACACCTGACGTTCACCACCGAAGCGAACGTCGATAAGTGCTGGAAGGGCGACACGATGCGCCACCCGACCGGAATCGGGCTCGTCGCCAATCAGCGGGGGGTCTGGCATAGCCCACAGTCCCCGGATCGCCTCAACTGCGAGGCCCAGGACAGCGGAACGGCACTGTCGGGTACCCCAATGGCCCATCGCCCGTTTCAGGCCCTGAAATCGGCAGATCAGGAGCCCGCATGAGCACCACCACCGTCATCCTCGTCCCCCGCCGACCCGACCACGGCATCCGCGACCGGATCTGGCAACACCTCCACCACGAATGGGCGAAACACGGCTACGAAATCATTGAAGGGCACCACGACACCTACGAAGGCCCGTTCAACCGGGCACGAGCCATCAACCGGGCTGCACGCCACGCCGGCGACTGGGACCTAGCCCTCATCCTCGACTCTGACGTGTGGGTACCACCCGCCAACCTCGAGAAGGCCCGCCAAGCAGCTCTTGACACCGGCAAGCTCTCCTACCCGCATACCGCCTGGTGGTGCACCAGCGAAGACGCCCGCGACGACATCCTCGGCGGCACCCTCCACCTCGACGACTGGGACACCTGGCCCGACGGCGCTTGGTCCACCCGAACCCCGCTCTCCCAATCGTCACTCATGTGGGTTCGCCGCGACCTGTACGACGAAGTCGGAGGCTACGACGAACGGTTCATCGGTTGGGGAGCGGAGGATTGGGGCTGGCACAAGGCTTGCACCACCCTCCGTGACGGCGAAGAACGAATCGATGCCCCCGTCGTCCACCTCCACCACCCCGTCTGCGAAGAATCACGCGCCGCGAACGCATCCGAGCCGAACAAGCTTCACGACGCCAACGTCGAACGGGGCAAGCAGTACCTGCGCGCTGCAGGCAACAAGAAGGCGATTCACAAGCTGATTCGCGAAGCCCGCCAAGCGAGGGAACGATGATGCGCAGCCACTCAGGCGAGTGGGATGAGATGGCGCACGCCTTCAATCTTCCCCACCTCTACATCGCTCACATCGTCGGGCAGGTGCTCACCGCTGCCATGTACAACGAAATACTGGCCGCAGCTGGTGTCGACGCCCGGGTGACGACGGGCGACATCCTCGACGCCGAGCTATGGGATGCCGTGCTTGCCATCGCCCGGGAGCGTGCGAAGTGACCATCACGTTCGTCCTCCAAACCGACGGCCGGCCTTACATGACCGAAGCCGTCGCCAACTACACCACGACGATCACCGGCACCATCGACCACTGGATCATGTTCGACGACTCAGGTGACCAGGACCACCGCAACAAGCTCCGAACGAGCTACCCGGACTGGGAGATCCTGTGGCCCGCTGACGAACGAGTCGGCTACACCCCGATGCGACAGTTCATGTGGCGGCACCTCTCCGAACACTGCACCACCAGCCATATCGCCAACTTCGAAGACGACTTCATGTTCGGCTACCAAGACGAACCCCGAGGCCCCGTCACACCCCTCGACCATCCCGTCGACCTCGCCGCCCTCGTCGCAGTCCTCGACGGCAACCCGCACCTAGCGAACATGGCGTTCCTTCGATCCGAGTACTACCACCGCGAAATCGAAGGGCTCGCAGGCAACAAGATCCTCGGCCGGCACCGGGCCACCTACCGCAACCGGAACACAGCCGGGCATCGCTGGATCGAACACAAGAACTACTTCACCGTCAACCCGTGCATCCACGCCACCGAGCTCTGCCACCGAGGCTGGCCCGACGGTAGACACACCGAAACCGGTATCGGTAAACAGCTCGTCGTCGAAGGCAGACGATTCGCTCACTGGGGATGGACCGACGACCCGCGCATCCTCCACCACATCGGACACCACCGCGAAGGATTCGGCTACTGATGGCCTACCACCTGAAAGACGGCTACACCGAGAATCCCGGCCCCGAGTACTTCGTCGACTCACCCACCCACGACACCGGCATCGTGTACCAGCCCGACGTGTATACCCTCGCCGAACACATCGCCGAACTCGCCCGCGTTGACACCATCGTCGACCTCGGTTGCGGATGGGGCGACAAACTTGCTGCCATCCACGAACGGCACGGCGACTGGCACTACGTCGGCATCGACTTCGGACCCAACATCGCTCACTGCACCCGCAACTACCCGTGGGGCAAATGGCGCGACGTGTCCCTCGAGAAACGGATACGAGTCCCCGCCGACGCCGTCATCATCTGCGCCGACGTGATCGAACACGTCGCCAACCCGACAGCGCTCCTCGCCACACTCCGCCACTCACAAGCCCGCGCCATCGTCCTGTCCACCCCCGAACGAGACATCCAAAACGGCGCCGAGCACAACGGTCCACCGCTCAACCCGTTCCACGTCCGCGAATGGAACCGTGCCGAACTATGCGCCCTCCTCACCGGCGTAGGGCTCATCGTCCGCTACGCCGGGCTCACCCGCAGCTGCGACCGAGACGACACACCCATGGCAACCACCGTCACCATCCTGGAGTGCCCGACATGAGCCGCATCATCGACCGCGACGGTGTCAAGTTCAAAGTCACCGACGACGACGACTTCTGGCGCTCCATGTGGCCCCGCTGGGAAACAGACCTCGCTCACACCATCCGCACCCACTGCCCCGAATGGTCCACATTCCTCGACCTTGGCGCGTGGATCGGCCCGTGGACCCTCACCGCAGCCAGCCTCGGACGACCCGTCATCGCCCTCGAACCCGACCCCGTCGCCTACACCCACCTTCGCGCCAACCTCGCCCTCAACCGGTACTACACCGTCGAACTACACGAATCGATGGTCGCCAACCACCACCAGCCCGGCACCCTCATCGCACAAGGCATCTGGGGTGGCAGCAACTCGGGGCGTTACGCCATCGGTGGCATCGAACGGCACGACATCCCCACTGTGACCGTCGCCGACCTCCTGGGTGACACCCCCGCCTTCGTCAAGATCGACATCGAAGGCGACGAACTCGACGTGTTCCCCGACGTCGCTGCTCTCGGCCTCCCCTGCCACCTCTCCGTCCACGCCGGGCTACCAGCACAACGTGCTGCCGAAACCGGACGAGATTACGAACCTGTCGACTTCCGCAGTGTGCTCCTCCCCCCACTCGCACGGTACGGCCGGCTCGAGTACAACGGGCGCCCCACATCCGTTGATGATCTGCCGTGGGCACACAACTTCACGGTGCTCTGCTTGGAACCTCGGTGATCATCAACATGCGAGCGTCTGAGATCCAGTTCCTCGACCATCTCGCACCCATCTGGCGAGCGCTCACCTCTGACGAACGAGGCGTGTTCGCCCTCCCCAAGAACCTGTGGGCCTACGCCCGCACCCTCAGCGTCGAACCAACCCACCTAGAACCGCACGGGCTGTGGCTCGTCGCCTCATGGGGCGACCTGAAACGGGCACGGATGCGAGGCCCTGTGGTGCTGATGGAACACGGTGCAGGCCAGACCTACATCGGGCAGCAGAGCGGCAGCTACCTCGGCGCGGCTGACCGTGACCGTGTCATCGCCGTCCTCGTCCCCGGACCGCTCGCCCTCGCCCACCACCAAGCCACCTCGGACATCCCCGCCTACGCCATCGGCTCACCGAAGCTCGACACCTACCACCTCAACCCGACACCACCCACCCCACGCACCGTTGCTATCACTCACCATTGGGACTGCCACGTCGTACCCGAAACACGCAGCGCCTACCAGCACCACTACGGCGCGTACCGCAAGCTGGCCACCAAGGTCCACCTCGTCGGGCACGCACACCCACGCGCCTCACATCACTTCAAACGGCACTGCGACCGAGACAACATCCCCTACGCCGAGCATCTCGACTCCGTGTTCGCTGTCGCCTCCGTCCTCGTCGCGGACAACACCAGCGCGCTGTACGAGTTCGCCAGCCTCGGTCGGCCTGTCGTCGTCCTCAACGCACCGTGGTACAGGCGAGACGTCGAACATGGGCTGCGCTTCTGGTCCCATGTACCCGGTGTCCAAGTCGACGGTCCCGGTGACCTGCGCGACGTGGTGCTCCGCACGTTGGATGAGCCCGTCCTGTTCGACCGGATCCACGACGTGTACGCCGTCACCAACGGCACAGCTACAGCACGGGCAGTCGCAGCGATACGGGAGGTAGCAGGGTGACTACCCGCAACAAGAACACCCGCCGCATCTACAACGGCAAGGACTACAAGCAAGAGAGGCTGCTGATGCTGGCTGATGCCGAGCACCAGTGCTTCGTCCCTGGGTGCAAGCGACGGGCAACCGAGGCGGACCACTCACCGCCGCTGTCCGAACATCGGCACGAACCGGGCAGCGGGTGTTGCGACCTTCGACCCTGCTGCAAGCCGCACAACGCGAGCATGGGAGCGACCACAGGCAACAGACAGCGGGTGATGAAGGCACGGACACGTCGGGCGGGGGAGGAGGGGGAGACAGTTGCACCTGTAACCAAACGGAGAGAGGGTGTCCCGCCGAAAACCCCCTCTCGGGGAGGGGGGCGTTCTTTGAGGAGGCCGCTGGACCAGGAC